>ERZ795045.1875-NODE-1875-length-22223-cov-5.076056_pt1 | contig 22223 bp, 20 predicted proteins | sample MGYA00375129_ERZ795045 | MGnify/ENA primary metagenome ERZ795045 (study PRJEB30174, sample SAMN05720166) | activated sludge metagenome | isolation source: anaerobic digester from wastewater treatment plant | place: Japan | collected 2015-05-15 ...
CAGCTCGCCCGAGAACAAAATGGGAGCCATTGTTCATCTCACATTCCGCATATCCCATCTTCTACATAATTCTCTATAACGTGGTGGGCCAAACGCCGTGTCCGAGTAGTGCATAGAAGGCATTGCACTCTACATTCTACGTCCCTCGCATCCCACTTTGAAGCTTATGCCGCTATTCAGGAAATCGGCTGCGGCTTCAGCCAGTATCGCGGCCCCATACACCAAGGCTTTCTTGTCAAACGAAGCATCAGGATGGTGGAGTCCGGGCGAAAAGTTGGCCCCAAGGCCGATGTAAGCGGCATGCAGTCCTGGAGTTCTCCTTGCATACCAGTGAAAATCCTCAGACCCAGGAGTCGTGATCTTCTCTACAACGCCTCCCTCTCCCAGCACCGAGACTATAGCCCGGCGCGCCAGAGCGATCATGCCCTCATCATAGCGTGGGGCCGGCATCTGCTTTTCTCTTTTCAGCCCTGCCTCGGCGCCATTAGCAGCCACGACAGCCCTGACCGCCCCATCCACCTTGGAACTAAGCTCATCTGCGATCTGATCAGACTCGCTTCTGATGTTCACCGTCAGGCTTCCCCTCTCCGGTATGACGCCGCCTGGCCCATCTCCCGCACTCAACGCAACTACGTTGACAGTCGCACACCTAAGCGGATCGGGTTTGACATTATTTACAGCCAAGGTTGCCATAGCCACAGCGTCCGCCACGTTTATCCCAAGGTGAGGCCGCCCCGTGTGAGACGGTTTCCCAACCACTGAGTAACTAAGGGTTCTCCCTGCCGAATGCCAAAGACAAGGTGTTGCCTGCCCCACACGGCACTCTGACACAGGCCGCAGATGCATTCCGATCAAGGCATCTACTCCCCGGACTGCGCCCGCTTCTATCATCCTGCCAGCGCCCAGCCCTGTCTCTTCCCCGGGCTGAAAGATCAATCTTAGCCTGCCTCTGGCCCCGGCACACCGCCGGGCCAGCATGAGTCCTGCCGTTATGACTATTGTCGAATGAGCGTCGTGACCGCAGGAATGAACCCAAACCTCGCGTCCATCTATGTCATGCCTCATTGCGTCCATATCGGCCCGAAGGGCAATCACCGGTCCCGTCAGATCACCCGCAGCAGGATCTCCTAAGTCAGCCACTATCCCCGTATCCGCAAGGCCCTTCTTCACATCAAACCCGGCTTCCGAAAGCCTGTATGCTATGAAACCCGCAGTTTTCGTCTCCTGAAATGGAGGCTCCGGCATCCCATGGAGTGCAGTCCAAATCTCTTCAATTTCGTCCTTCATGTCAACAGCTGCCTCAAGATAGACGCTCATGGCGCGCCTCAACCTCCTCCCATGACCTTGCGAGGTTTTCCCGCACAGCACCGTCAATCTCAACGCCTGCCCGCATCAATGCCAGCATAACCGCCCCAACCACTGGCGGAAATGCCGCGCTGACCACTGTGGCTGCGGGCGCGAGCCGGCCAAGCTCTTCCTCGAAAGGACGCGCAATGACATCGCCCGCCTTGAACACGCTTCCCTGGCGAACTACTGGAAACTCGGCCGAAGCCATGCCAAGTCCATCTGCAGCAGACCACACGGCAAGGGCCAATTCGCGCCCTGCCCGGTTCACGATGTCGAGGGCAACCTCATCGCCCTCCCGGGCCGAAGCCATTACCTGCATGCAGAAATCGGCGATGTCCCTGTTGTTTACCGGCTGCTTATAGAGGACAGATCGGAGTCCATCAACGGTTTCTATCCCGAAATGATCCAACACCCTGTCTGCTAAGGATGTTGGCTTCCCACGGCCGTCATGAGCCTTAGCCGCAGCTTCAAGTCCCAGGCGTCCTATCCACTGGCCGCTACCTTCATCTCCGATGCGATACCCCCATCCGCCAGACCTACGCCGCCTGCCTTCCCCGTCAACAGCCATGGCAATACTTCCTGTTCCGGCAATGATGACCACACCGTACAACTCACCCGTGGCAGCCGCAAGGCCTGCCGCCGCATCATTGTCAGTTGCTATCTCTTCTGCGTCCAAGACCTGGCGGGCCGCCTCTGCCATCTTCTCATTTGGGCGATCAACATCAACGCCTCCAAGCGCAAGGTAGGCCTGGCGAGCCCGGATAACTGCTATCCCCGCATCGGAAAATGCTGCCTGTACGCCTTCGAGCACGGTCTCTGCCGCTTGTGCATGGCTTCCGGGCAGGCGCAGATGATTGGATGGTCCAGCGTAACCCAGTCCAATGATGTTTCCGTCCATTTGTGCTATGGCGCAGGCGGTCTTGGTTCCCCCGCCATCAGCGCCTATTACAACGTCCATTCAAAACCCTCCGGCTATATGAAATTCAAACCCGGAACAGGCAACGGGATCGCATCCGTGCCCCCGAATAACGTCTTCACAAGATCGGCACCTGAGATCGCCAAGAGTCGCGACAGCGAATCATCCCGCGCAGCGCCGCCCCTTTCGGAAATGATGGATCCAGCGCTACTCAGAAGTGCAGAAGAATCCAACGCCATCACTGTATAGCCAGGCAACGTTGTTCTACGCAAGGGCAATGCAGCCCGCCGCAACGTTTCAACCATGTCGCGATCTGATGAGCAAACCGTCATCGTAAGCACGTTGGGCGAAAACGCTGTGCAGGCATGCCCCACCAGACAAGCCACAGCCCATCTAGGCCCCGCGAACTCGGGCACATGCAGCCTTACTCCTCCGCCGTCCAGGGTGCGCACGCGTGTAACAATGTAAGCCAGCGTTTCCCGCCCGGTACATGCCACTTGAATGCTCTCATAGGCGTAAAGACGCTTGACGTCAGACCTCCACCAGGCCAATTCATGAAAATCCTTGACCGATCTTGCATATCGCACTGGTTCACGCCTGTATGTGGCCGCCATCGACGGCACGTCCTCCGCTCCTGCCTGCCTGCACACAATCTCCCTGTCGTCACCCCACGCCCGCGCAATTTCGCACAGATAGGAAAGTTGATCTTGATGTGCCTCTACCCTCACGAAATCGCCGGTTTCAACAGCGCCCAGCCTCTTGTATACATTGGAGTCGCCTGATATGAGCATCATGACAAGCCCCTCGGACCGCGCCTGGTCCATAATGCTCTCCACAAGCCTCGACGCAAGGCCCTTGCCCCGATAGGCTGGCAGAGTGCAGACTGATCCGAGCGCCGCCACAGGAATCCGCCAACCTTCAACCACCAACTCCTGTGCAACATATCCTCCATGAGCCACAGGGATCCCCGCTGTCTGATCGACGAAAACCCTGAGCCGATCCAGATTGCCTCCAGAAAACAGCTGCGGAAACTCGAGCCCCATGGTGCGATCTTCAGGGCTGAAGACTGTGTTTACAAGCTCTACGACCTCTGTAAGCTCTTGTTCGAGAGGAGGACGAGGTCCATCCATTTGATGTGCTCCCTTCTTAGTGCGTATGGCCGCCCCCGGAAGGATCAGATGCCAAGCATCATCTCTGCGATGGCGAGAGCTGCGAGATTTGCGTCTAGAACCTCGTCGAGCCGCATGGCGCCCATTGTGAGGGTACCTATCGCCCCGCGCGTCGTTGAGGCGGCTACAGTTTGCGTAGGATCGCCGTATTCGTCATCGTAGCCGGCGCGAACGGGCTCCTCCGTGCTATCCCCGCTTACCCAGTACTTCCAGTTTAGCCCACCCATAAGTTCGATTGCCACGAGATACTCTCTGATGTTCAGCCTCCACCAGTCCAGTTCGGTAGGCGTAGCCCCTGCCTTCTCCTTCGCAAGGAGATCATCGACATCGCATTCGATCTCTGCCATGTCCTCGGAGATTCTTCTCCACAGCGGCTGCAATACAGCTGCATCTCTGGAGACAGCCTCCACCGCATTCCAGGAGCGAAGCATGCATTCGCCCGCGCTGTAGCCTGGAAACCCGAATGCTTCACCCTCAAAGGTTGCGGAAATGTGCTCGAGTTGCTCATAATCGTCTGCCAGCCGGCTAAGCTTCGCTGGAAGCTCGCGTATTCGTCTTGCCGGCTCCTTCATGGTCCATCCGAAGTAGCAGTAATTCCAGAAGAACTTGGATCGCTCAGTCTTATCCCCAAGGCGAGCCGTGATGTTACAAGTCTGGCCGATGCAGTAGCTGATCTCATCGAGCGATGACTCCAGGTCGGATATGCATGCGCGAACAACAGTGGCGTGAGGAGGATTCGACAAGAGCGGCGCAACCAATCCCGCATGTATCCTCGATGACCGCAGCTGATCCCTGGAGCCCGGGTTTCCAAGACTGAGGAACTCCTTCGAGAACTGCTATCGCCCGGTGATCAGAAACGAAATTGGGTCCACCCCCATAATAAAGATCGGATATCATGTCATCATAGCCCCTGAACAGCGGATCGCTGCCCGGCCGTTGACGAACAGCTATCCAAGTCCCTATAACTCCTCGTCCTTGAGATGGAGCGTCTACAAGGTTCAGCTCAAATTGTGGCGCTGACGCCAGATACGCCCCTGCACAGATGCCCAGATAGCCACCACCAGATTCCACAAACGAGCGTATGTTCGCCTTCCCCGCAGGGCCAAGAGCGTATGACTGCACATCCTGAGCCCCTCCAGGCATCACAAGGATGTCATAATCATCGAGAGCTCCACGCCTGATCTCGATGTCTGTCACATAACGTGGATACACACCGACGAGCTCCAGAGATGAAGCTATGTCAGCAGCGCCCGAGTATGTCCGATCGCCCTGATAGACCGCAACGCTTACGGGCCTGAGGCGGAAAGCCGAAATCCGTGGTTCGCCGCTGGCGAAGCGCCTGGCATAGACGATTGTATAGGGGACTCCTAGCCTGTCCGCAAGTTCTTGAGCAAGCGCTGCAACTGAAGGGGTGCCGTCAGGCGCGGGAACCCAGAAACTGCCGCGCGGAAGCATGTCGTCCTCATACTCAAAGGGCTCAGCTATCCAGAATGCCGGAAGGCCTAACCTCATAAGCATGTTCACAAGCCTGTAGGCGCGAAGCTGCTCTGCATATGCCGAAGAGCCGTCAGATATCGTCCCTACAGGAACAAACAGGCCGAGTATCCCTTCGCCCTCCGCCGTTTGGGCTGTAGCCTTCACCCCAACCAGACCCATGACGACAATCAGAGCCAACCCCACTACAGTGTGAGAGAACGTCTTCACATTCATCTCCGCCATCACCGTCCCCATAGCGACGGGGTGGGGCAACAGCTCCACCCCTTGCCTCTTTGCTCCGCTTGCGACTACTTCAGAGCGTCAGTCATCGCTGACCATCGTTCTTCGTTCATAGTGCCGAACCTGAACAGAGCAACGCCCTCGGCCCCTGCCCCAAGGCCGGCCTCGATAGCCTTTTGCACCGCGTCACGATCGGCCTTTTCGCCATAGGCCTGAACTCCTATGTAGACTGGCACGTCATCGCCAACAAGCTTAGCTGCTCCACGTGCCACATCCCCAACCCAGGCAGGGGTTTTTCCGTAATCAAGATGATAGGCCATGGGGCAGACGAAATCGTAAAGTTCTCCGGCGTCCTCATAGCTCTGACCATAGTGGCACATCGCAAAGGAGTTTGTCTCCGGGAAGGCGCCTTCAGGCATCAGGCTTGCAGAAAAGATCACATCTGGCTTTGCCAGCTTGGCGGCGGCGCGCATGCTGGCCGCGGCATCGCGTATCTCGGCCTGGCGCATGTTGACCCAGGCGACGACATCTGCGTCGCCAGACTCGTATGCCTCGAAGAATCGGTTTGGATTGGCGTTGCTTGCATAGAAAGTCTCAAACATGACCTCGCGGACCCGATCGACGTTGATTCCCAGGGCAGTTGCCTTTTGAACGTGGTCGGGGCAAAAACAGTAGACCGCGTGGCCGTAGCGTATGTAATCCAGGTGAATTCCGTCGACGTCGTAGTTCTCGATCACTTCTCTGATCATGTCATTCGTGTACTCCAGGTGGGACTGGGAAATGGGGCAAACCTTTCCGTCATCCACCGGATACGGCTTGAAATCAGTGTTCGCCTTCCCATGATGCCAGATCCTATCTTCATGATGCAGATCGGTGTAGGACTTGTCCTGGTTGAACACGAACCAAGCATGCACTCGGATCCCCAGTGGGCGACAGACCGCGATGATGTCGCCCAGAGCGTCTTTGCCCTCCTCCGCCGGGGGCGCGATTGCGCTGACGTATTCGGCCTTGCCAGCCGTTCCTCTCACCAGCAGAATCACGTCGGTCACGTTGTTTGCAGCCAAGCTTTTCACAACAGCTTCAGCGCCCTGCGCCCTCACGGTGCTTCCCCACATCCATACTGCCAAAGTCTTCCGGTCCTTTGCCGCAACAGGAGCTGCGCAGCAAGCCAGCATGAGACATCCGATTACGCAGTACAACACGAGTCGCCCATTCGTCGACATAGCTTCAGGAGCCTCCCTCTTCAAATTGTCTTCGTCTCGATCGGCGCCAGATGCGCCAAATCGAGTGAATAGCAAACAATGCTGAGCTGTTTTTGCTAGCTAAAGCTCGAATGTTGGATGCCATAGATTCCACGATCATGCAAAACTATTCGAGATCCGCCTAGATCTCGAGCCCGTACCCACGGGGATAGAATCCCGGTATCTCCACAGGAAGCCTTCCCTTCGCCGGAATCTCGCCAAACATCACTTCCACCATGGCTCTGATGGAACATGGCCGATACCCGTAGGTGACGAGGTAAGTTCTGACTTCCGGATATGCCCTAATATCGTAGGGGTTTCGAATGCCGCACGCCACAACAGGCGCACTTACCGCTCCATTCAGCATCTGCACGAGTTCGCCCTGAGCCTTCTCTTGTTCCCGGGTTTTGCAGGATGTTGCGATCACAACCGCATCTGCACGTCCTGCCGCCGCAAGGGCTGCATCGATCTCGTCCCTAGTGGGGCACAGACTTACGCCCACTTCAACCGAAGTCACGCCCCGCGACGCAAACTCCTTGCCGAGCACTGTGTCACCTTCCGCCAAGTCCTCCGCCCGAAGCCTGGGCATGGTGGCGGGGTAGATGACAGCAATCGTTTTCGGTCCATCGCCGCGGAAGGGAAGCACTCCGTCGTCGTTTCGCAAAACCGTGATCGACTGACGAGCGATTCTCTGCTCGGCCTCAAGATGGTCCCTGCATCCCACAACATCCAGAGGAGGACGTCCGTCTGTCCACATCCTCAGGCGAGCCTCTTCGAGCTCGAGCTTGGTAGTGATGATCCGCCTGCACGAGGCGTCTATGGCCTCCCTGGGAATCCGCCCATCCAGCACCGCCTGCTCCATGCCGTCAATCGCCTGCCTCTGCAGCTCAAGAGTGTGACATATCAGGACCATGTCAGCTCCTGCCTCTACTGCCCGAACCGCGGCTTCGGGCGTGCCTATTGTGTCCTTGATGGCCCCCATCTCCAAGCAATCGGTGACTATCAGGCCACGAAATCCCATGCGCCCGCGGAGAAGTTCAGTCAAGATCGGACGTGACAATGTCCCGCACGCGCCTGTTGTATCGAGAGCCGGAACCTGAATGTGCGCCGTCATCACCGCCCGTACCCCAGAGCGAACAGCTTCCTCAAAAGGTGGCAGATCCAGGGCTTCAACCTCTTCGATGGGCGAATCTACGAGCGGCACTGCAAGATGGGAATCTACAGCAGTCCGTCCATGCCCGGGGAAGTGTTTGGCCATGCACAGCACTGCGCCTTCCTCGTATCCGCGCACCGCGGCACTTCCGAACCGCCCAACCAACGCAGGATCATCACCATAGGCCCTTACCCCAATTATCGGGTTATCAGGATCAGCATTCACATCTACATCAGGAGCTGTCACAACGTTTATGCCCATGGCCAGAGATTCAAGGGCGATTGCCCGGCAAGCCTCATGCGCGTTTTCTGCATCACTCGTCGCTGCAAGAGCCATGTTGCCCGGGAAGACAGTAGTTCCATCTGTCACCTGCATGACCATGCCGCCCTCTTGATCCGCCATGATGAAAAGCGGAACCTTCGCCCCTGCCCTGATCGCGGCATCTTGGAGGGCTGATGTAAGCTCCAGCATTTCAGCGGGTCCGCGCGCGTTGCGGGCAAAGATGCCGACACCGCCCACCCCGGGGTCTTTCAGGAGCGACTCTATCCCTTCAGGTAATTCACCAGCGACGCGCTCCGGAAATCCCACGATGGTCATCTGCCCGATCTTCTCGCGCAAGCCCATCGACAGCAAGAGCTCATCTGCTCGACACGCGCCAGTCCTTCTCATGATGAAATCCCCCTTTTGCTTGGCTCAGCCCTTGACTGCACCCATCACAATCCCTTTCTGGAACGAGTCCTGCATGAGCAGGTATACAACGACTATTGGGATCGTAGCAATTGTCATGCCGGCACACAACGTGCCCCATTCTGTTACGTTCAAACCCCGGAACATGGTGAGCGCCAACGGCAAAGTCTTCAGCTTGATGTTGTTGATAATGAGAAGGGGCCAGAAGAACTGGTTCCACGACCACATGGCCTTGAAGATAGTCATCGTTCCGACTACCGGCTTCGCCAGCGGCAGCATGATTGACCAGTAGATTCTCCATGGCGAACAGCCGTCCACAAGTGCCGCATCCTCAAGCTCCTTTGGCACTGACTGGAAGAACTGTTTGAACATGAATACTCCGAAGCCCGACGAAAGAAACGGTACGATCATGCCTTGAAATGTGTCGAGCCAACGTAGTTTCCTCACAACAAGGAAGAGAGGCACGGCAATGACGTAGAAGGGAATCATCATCGTGGCCAGGGCTAGGTAGAATAGGAGGTTCTTGCCGGGAATGTCCCTTCGCGCCAGAACATATCCGGCCAACGAGTCTATAATCAATGCAGGACCAGTAATTAGGGCACTCACAAGCACACTGTTGAAAAAGAATGTTCCCAGAGTCACAGAGTCGCTGAAAACCCGGGGGAAATCCCAGGCGCGAACGTAGTTTTCAAATGTGATTTTCGAAGGGATAAGCTGGTAAGAGATAATGACCGAGTCTGGAGTTAGCGAGGTTGACAGCATCCAGAGCACAGGAGCTACCATCACAATGGCGCCTGCTACAAGCAGTATATACTTGAGTCCTGCCAGAACTATCTCCCTGCACGTGCGCTTCTTTTTTAGCTTTGGAGTCATGTTCATCGCCCTCCGTTCGACTTTGAAGCCTAGTATACGATCTCGTCTGCCTTAAACACTTTTCTAAGCACCCAGCTCAGGAAGAGCAATGAAATGAACAATGCCACAGCCAATGCGCTTGCATATCCCATGTCAAACTGAACAAAGCCCTTGTTGTGAAGCAGGTTGATTAGAGTGGTAGTCGAATATCCCGGCCCGCCTGAAGTCATGACATAAGTCTGCGTGAATACCTGGAACGAGCTGATAATCTCGGTGACAAGTATGAAGAACGTAGTGGGCCTCAATAGAGGTATAGTGATAAACCTTATTCTCTGCCATACCGTCGCGCCGTCAATTGCCCCCGCCTCGTAGAGCTCCAGGGGAATGCCCTGCAAACCTGCTGTGAATATGGTCATCACATATCCAAGGTCCTTCCACACGCTCAGCACGCAAACTGAGAACATGGCGAGATTCGAATCAGAGAGCCACCCTTTGGGCGCCACGCCGAAGAGGCTGAGAAACTGATTGGCAAGACCGTTGTTGCTTGCGCTGAATACCAGCGACCAGACGATTGCGGCGGCGACCATTGATGTTACAACAGGAAGAAAGTAGATGGTTCGGAAAACCTTTCGTCCCCATAGATTTGCTTGATCTAGCGCGAGAGCAAGAAGCAGACCGAGGACAAGACGCGTGGGCACCGTCCCCAGCGAGTACCTTACGGTGTTTTTGAGCGCAGTCCAGAATACCGGATCGGAGAAAACCCGTCTGAAGTTGTCAATCCCTGAAAACTCAGGGGTCCTCATCGACAAGATGCTATAGTCGAAAAAACTGAGATAGAACGCCCATACAACGGGGACGAATATGAATACCAGGAATATCACGTAGGCCGGCGCCAACATCGTATAGGACTCCAGGACTTCCCCGAGTCGATACAACACACGCTTTTTCTCAGCCACAGGCCTAGATTTCATAGTCACCGTCTCCCCTCTCCCGGAGTCCTGTCCTCCGCCGGACCCGACACCACGGTCAACGTGGGTCCGGCGGAGGACAACCGTAGTAGCCTCTACTTGCTCTTCAGCAAGTCCTCAAGCGCTTTTTGCATGTCATTCATTGCTGCCTGCACCGACTTAGTGCCTTCCATAGCCTGCTGCACTTCAGCCCTGATCACAGGAGTCATGCTGGAGGCCTTGGGGTGTTTGAAGTAGAAGAAGCCACCTATCTCCATCTGCTCTGTGTATACCTTTCGAATTGGGTCAGCCTTTACATACGGATCTGTAGAGGCCGACTTGAGCACAGGCGAGAACCCGCATGCCTTGCAGTACGCGAGCATTGGTTCTCGGGATACCATGAATGATAGGAATTTCCACGCAGCTGCCTTGTTCCTGGACTGACTGGACATAACAATCACGTCAGAACCGCCGAACGCTCCATGTGCCTTGTTATGGGGAAGCAATGCCACACCGAGCTTGCCAGCGAGCGCCGGCTCTTTTGAGAACCTGACTGCCGTGTCAGACGCGTCGAAGAACATCGCAACCTTGCCCTCTGCGAACATCTTTTGAATATCCTGCAACGCTATTGTGGTGATGCCCGGAGGGGTCACCTTGTGCTTTCTCACGAGATCCACGTAGAACTGCATTGCCTCGATTGCCGCAGGGGTGTTTGCGGTAGCAATGCCCTTCTCTTCATCTATGAAGTTGACTCCGTTCTGAACCAAGAACACCTGGTACTGCGAGACATAACGGCCTGACGTGCCGAATCCATACTGGTCGATAACGCCATCACCGTCTGTGTCGCGAGTGAGCTTCTTTGCATAGGTTAGGAACTCATCCCATGTCCATGATGGATTGGGTTCGGGTACGCCGGCCGCCTTGAATAGGTCTTTGCGGTAGAGCATGGCACGGACATCGCCAAACCACGGCAGTGCCACTACCTTGCCATCAACCGAGCATCTCTCCAGAAACTGAGGGTAGAAGTCTCGTTTCATTTCCTTCGACATGTATTTGTCCAAAGGCTCCAAGGCGCCGCTTGCAGCCAGCACATGCTGGAAGGGATCTCCGATCGTGAACACATCAGCAATAGTTCCACCAACTATGGCTGCCTGGAACTTGACGTGTGGATCCTCTCCCCACGGTACAGCCTGGAAGTTGACACTGATGTCGGGGTTCGCAGCCTCAAACTCCTTGATGATCTGCCTCATCACCGGGGCTGTTTGGGAGTCTCCGCCAGCTTGCCAGAAGTTGATTGTGACTTTCTTCGCCGCGCTCACGGGAACGATCATGGCCGCAAGAACTAGACCTACTACAATGGCAGTAACAACCCGCTTCATTGTTCAAGCCTCCTGATCATTTTTTATGGAAACGACTAAATCGCGCATCGGAAGAACTGCCGTGTGCAAAGCCTATTTCCATCATCCACCTCCTAACCTCAAAATTGTTGCTCAAGCCCTTTTCTCAAAGGCCCCCCGCCACTGCCGGTCGATCTCATCGCCCCCATCCACGTTGGCGCTTACAAACACCGGGGGCACGATGCCCATGGCGCCTAGGCGTTCCACTACTTCCGCCTGAATCATGTTGATGATTGCAGCTCCCACCACAGTAGATGTGGGGCAGACATTCGTGGGCAGACCGTTCACTGGCAGCACGGCATCGCCTACAACACCACAGTTGTCTATAACAATATCGGCAACGTCAAAAAGGCGCTCTCCGCTTGAATGGCGGGAGGGAACGCTCTTCGAGTGCGCAAGGGATGTAAGAGCCACTACAATAATCCCGCGCGCCTTAGCAGTAAGAGCCATCTCCACCGGAACAGCGTTCCGGCCTGAATTTGATACGATCATCAAGACCTCGCCAGGGCGAATGCCGGAGTGATCCAGGATGATCTCCGCGTATCCCTCCAACCGTTCCATGTCTGTGGACTTAAACGGACCATCGTGAAGCATCAACGCCGGTTCGAGTATTGCGTTGACCGGCACAAGCCCGCCCGCCCTGTAAAACGCCTCTTCCGCAATGATGTGGGAGTGGCCAGTTCCGAAGATATGCAGTCTTCCGCCATTTCCAATTGCCTCGGCTATTGCATCAGCGGCTCTGCCTATCGCCTCGAGTTGTGTCTTTTCTACCTGATCCAGGGTCTGTTGAACGCTTTTTAAGTAGTTTTGGGCTAACATTGGTCGACGCACATCCCTTTGCTCGAAAGTCTGGCCACTGCCGTTAGTATCTCTTCTGTCGCTTCAGGAGCAAGATCGCACATCAGCTGCTCGTACCCGTCCGGCCCCGCCCGCATCGGCGATATGTATCCCAGATGGCCATTTGAATAGCCAACCACCCACACACTCTCCTCTGGTACGCTGGCACCTTCAGCCACCGTGGCGCGGATCTTGTCGCCTAACTTGGCAGGCGCTTCACCCGGCACGAAAACCATCGCCAGATCGCCCAGCCTAAGCAAGCACAGGTGGGCAACGAGGGGATTACGCGGTCTGCCATGCTCGTGCCTTATCCTGTTGAGCACGATCCTCCAGGCTGCGGCGCGGTCCAGTGCCTCTTTTAGGGCCAAAGGGCTCCCGCCGCACGAAGCGAGTCTGTGCGCCTCTCGTTCCTCCCGGGAGATAGCCGCTAGTGCGCAATGTTCCGAAGGAAGCTGTCGTCTGGGAATACTGATGGATTCATGTTTGAGACATACGTGGCATGTCCTGGAGGGCCCGGAGGAGGCAAACACGTCAAAGACCTGGTCTGCTGACATACGCCCAAGCCTTGCAGCCTCCTCAAAGGTCTGGGCTTTTCTGGTGTATCTGGTGCTTACATCGGCTGCCGCACCATTGAGGAAAATCACGAATGGGCGCTGCACTCCTGCGCGGCGCAACTGTTCTTCGCAGGCGTCTACCATGAAACCAGGCCAGTCCCGGGAGACTAATGCGTTGCCCGGGCCTAGCACCGTAGCATGGCACCCAAAGTTAATCGCTCTTGCCACGAATCTTGGGACGCCTGCAAGGTTTCGATTGACCGACCTAAATTCAGCAACCCGAAGAGCCTGATTGGCCGGCCCTGCCTCACCTGTGACGCCATTTCTTATGCTGGCAACGCCCACAATATCTCCCGATGCCCAGCTCAACTCACACGCGGTTCTCATGCTCCAGGCGCGTCCGGCAGCTTCTGATACTGCTGTGATTATTGAATCCACTATCGAGGAGTCATACCTATTGGAATTGGGGAAGATCAGTCCCGGGCCGCTGTGTGTGTGGGTTGAGCAGACCATTACAGATGACGGGGGAATGGAAGTTTGGGCAGATACTGCAGCGCGCAACAAGTCAGTCAAATCCGAATCCACGTACAGCACGTCGAGCACCACAATGGCTACAGATCCACCATCGCCTTCAACAGTAAGCAACCTGGCACAGAGAGGATCATTCTGTGTCTCTGCCAATTCAGCCCTAGCCTGATACCCCGCAAGAGGCACAGGATACGGCATCTTGATGTAATTGAGGCCCGCTCCGACAGTAAACACCTAGCGTACCCCCGTCAGTATTTCTTGTCCTTAACAGTCTCGCCCGTTCGCTCGATAAACTCGATGGCTCTGTCGTACATTGACAGCGATACTCCGACAAAGAGCGCGTCAACCACTGAAAGCTGGGCCATCATAGATGGCATGCCGCCTGACCCGAAAGGCGTCTCTTCAGAGGCTGTGCGAAGAACTACGTCGGCAAGCTTAGCCATGGGCGAACGCGCCCGATTAGTAATACATACGATGCAGGCGCCCCTCTCTTTGGCAAGTCTGAGCACGTCCACGACGTCCTTTGTGCTTCCGGAATGGGAAAACCCTATTACAACGTCGTCTTCTGTTATCAAAGCCGTCGAAATCGCTTGCATGTGCGCGTCTGCATAGAAGTTGGCATGTATGCCTACCCTTAGAAGCTTGTAGTATGCATCTTGGGCTGAAAGCGCTGACGTACCAACGCCATATAGATAGACGTGCCTCGCCCCGACTACCGCGCCAACTGCCTGCTGCAGTGATTCAATGTCGAGCACATTCAGCGTGTCGCTTACAGCTTGAATGTTGGCCTGAAATGCCTTGTTGACGGCCACTGGCAATGAATCGCCGGGCTCGATGTCGTCATGGATGTTTTTGCCGGGTGATACGAGTTCTCTAGCCAGTGCAATCTTGAGTTCCTGATAACCACTGAATCCCAGAGCATTGGCAAACCTGATTATCGTGGCGTCTGACGTGCCTGTGGCGCTGGCTAGTTCAGTAATGGACTGGTATACTACCTGGCCCCCATTGTCCAAGATGTATGAGGCGACCTTCTTCTCTGCCGGCCGAAGCGAATCGAACATTCGGCGTATGAGAGCCAAACAACCTGGCCTGGGGAGAATAGCATCAGCAAGTTCGTCATCATATTGGCTCTGGCTCATGTAGCTCACCCCCTCTGCGCTATTTCGTCGGACACCGTGTATGGAGTATTGCTTCATATGTGTCAGTGTCTTAGTGGAGATATTCTGCATATGTTAGTGGATTCCTTCCACAGAATACGAATAATTTCTGTAGATTATCTTCAAGGTGTGCTAGAGCGTGAGGCAGCAGAGAGATGGAAGGGGAGCGCGTTATGACAAAGCAGCTGCTAGAGATAGCTGAACCGAGGGCTTGGCCCACATTTCGCATGTTGCGTGTTCTATATAGCCATTTGGTGCATGTAAGGCCAAACAGCATGTTTGAAGGCCCTGGACTATGCATAAGCATGTCTCATGAAGTTCAAGCAAGCCACAAGGAGTGTCCTAGCCCTATCAGGCGACCAAAGCCCAAACTGCGGGCGGCGCGGACTCGAGGACCGCGCAAGAACTTGTTGAAACTTGTCTAGGCCACCATAAGGTTCCCATGGAGTTTGACTAAATCACGAGTATCTGAGGCCATGCGCTCCGCCTAGCGCCCGGCCTGGCGCCCGCCGCCACCAGTGGGCTCGCAAGTGCCTCGGGGAGCTCGTCCATTGGCACCCACGGCATTATCTGGGCAAGTCTTGGCAAAAGTCTTGACAAGTTTCTGCGCGATCCTCGGGGCCGCCGCATCATCTGCAGTCCAAACCCTGGCCGCCTAATTGGATTAAGATACTTACTGCAAGTTATTTAGCGCGGTTGTCCGCGCGGGTTACGTTACAGATGCAAGTCACCGGGTGAATGAACCTATCTCTGTCCGTAGCGTCTAGCGAGGTCTGCCGCCTCCTTCTCCACTATCTCATGATCAAGCACTACAGGCTTGCCAATAATGTTCGCAAAGCAATACGTTATTGCGCTTGCCTCCAGGAACTCGCAATTTCCAAATGCCATGGCCAGGTCCTTGCCGGTACAAAGCACACCGTGGTTGGCCAAGAGAACTCCGTTCCTGTTGCCCAAGCCCTCCACTACATTGCGGGCAAGCTCTTCCGTTCCAATGCTTCCATACTTGGCGCACTTGAGGCCTCCTCCAAAAACGGCCACGAAAGCATCGAGGATCGGGGGAAAGTCCTGCCTTGTGGCCGCTATTGCTGAAGCGAAATTCTGGTGTGTATGGACGATGGCGTTAACATCTGGCCGCGCGTTGAAGATAGCCCTGTGCATGTTCCGCTCGATGCTTGGGGTTCGGCTGCCTTCGATGATGTTTCCCTCAAAGTCCATGGTGACAATGTCATCGGGGACGATTTCCGAATACAAAATCCCGCTCGGCGTGATCATGAAGCCATTGTTCTCCGGCATACGGACGCTGATGTTCCCGCCTGTCCCCGTACAAAGCCCCTTCTCGATCAGCATGTTGCCGTATCTGATGATTTCCTGTTTGATCTGATCTTTGGTCATTTCTCTGGTTCCTCCCGCCACTTTCATTCTGTATAACTCACAATCAACTATATCCAATACAGACTCGAAAATCGCCCAAGAGCTCATCGCAACTTTCCAAGGCTCCTCTCCCCCACGCCCGGCAGCCCAGTTTCTGGAGGCAGTGCATACGCCCTTCTGCGCATTCCCTCCCCGATCTCGGCAGCCCTATCTTGCTCTTGCCAGGGGGAAACCAGGACCCAGCTTGCCACGGCGATCGCCGTTGTCCGCCACCTACTCCTCTTCGGCGGGTCGCCAAGCTTTCACGGTCACAGACAAATCAGAGTCCGGAACGCGTCGATCCATCGCTCGATGATGCAACTGTAGATCCACATCATGACATCTACAAGGTCTCTAAGTGACTTCGGGAAAACAGTCAATCGCTTTCAGACTAACACGCCTTGGGCACCGCTCGATATGAGTGTGCACATAGCGCAAGGCTTAGCCAGCAGTTGTTTCGGCGCGTTTGCATGGTGAGTCAAAAAACTGGCATAACTTAATCTTTCTCCTGCCTACATATGTATCCTTTTCAATGGACCCGCGTTTGGATTGTTTTTTTGCAAGCAAGGGCCAGTTTATGCATTCAGTATGGCCATAAAAAGATGACCATCGACTTGCCGTCTGATCTGCAGATCCTCGCCCCGGATCCTGCGGCCATAGCCGCCTCGAAGGCTTATCTTCTCTCTGCAAAGGGGCATTCCACAAGCCCTGCCCGTACTCGCCGTTTTTTCTCTTCCACTACCCCCAACCCCTCCCCATTACTCAAATTCAATCTGAGCAAAAACGACTATCCAGTGTGAGCCATTACACCATTTTCTATTTGGCTTGCAACGGTTCCACGTGTCGGGCTATGCCGCGGGAGAGACGGGTTTGTAGAACCATGCTTTATCAAAATCGGCAAGCTTATGCCGACTTGAAGAGGGAATCCGCATAAGGTATCACGACCGAGATGCATACAGGAAGCACGAGCTGACAAAGAGCTCTTGTTCCTAGACCCGTTGCTCTTCCCGTGGGGATTTTTCATGGCCAAAAAAGGGGATTCTCAAATGGCCATTGACACATAGTGTTCCATGATGGTACCTGAGTAACGTACGATACAGACAAAACAAGTTCTCCGGCACGTCGATAGTGCCTGTGAAGTCACTGTCCGGAGCTTTGTTCTCCATCGCTCAGCCGACGATGGTTGAGGACTTCCAGAACGGTTTGGCCAATCGGTGGGATCCTGTCGCCGTAGTAGGGGGCGACTTTGGGAGATTCGCACGATTCGAAGGGGGAAAACTCGTTGTCAACGTGCCCGAGGGCAATTCGTGGCGAAAGACCGGTATCCAATCCAAGCAGCCCATTTTCACCGTAGAGCGGTCATTTGAAGCACAACCAGGCTTGATACTGATCCAGACCGATCCGAAGCTTACGACAGGCTTCGTGGTCACGCTCGCCTCAGACCGTATGTTGCTCGCGTGACTGATGAAGGCGAAGGCTACCTCCCGATCAAACCGATTGAAGCTTCCGCTGTCATAGATATGGGCTAGATCAACGAAGGGACATCAGTGTATCTGCAGGCCTTCACTCACCCCCGCGCAAAATGGAGACCAGCCGCCATAGTCATCGATCAGATTCAGGTGGGCAGATAGGCTGCCTAGATGGCAGGTTCATGTTGAGCTTCACCTAGCTTGAAGATCGCAAACTGACCGACAGCCCTTACGAAAGTGCCCCATGTGGCAGAAATGTACGACGGCAGGCGTCCAGGGGCCAGTTGGATGCGATTTCCTGCCCCAACTAAAGCGAGTTGCGATAGGCGAGTCAGATAATGAGCGCCTCCACGAGGCAATCCGGAGGCGCCCATTAGACAGTATCGTTTGTATATAGATCAGTCTCTGCCCACGTGGGCTCAAAACTCCGGATCCGGCTTTTCGTTTAAGAAGAATACTGATAGTGTTCCCGGACCTGCATGTGCCCCTATTGCACAGCCTATGATGTTCACGACAAAATCAGTGCATCCATATCTTTCCTCAATCATCTTTTTGAGCGTGAGCGCGCCTTCCAAGTCATCGCCATGGTTTATCCCAATCGTCTGATGAGTGAGATCAGCGTTCCCTCCACGCTCCTCCATGATATCGATCATCCTGTTCAGGAGCTTCTTTCTTCCCCGCACATTCTCGATGGGCCTCAACGTGCCGTCTTCCGGTATGTCTAAGATGGGCTTTATGTTTAACAACCCGCCAACGAAAGCTTGGGCCCTCGTGACCCTTCCTCCCCTGAAGAGGTATTCTAAGTTGTCGACGGTGAATATGTGTTCGATGTGTTTTACGTAGAAATCCAACATCTTGAGAATTTCCTCTTTAGACTTGCCTTCCTTGGCCATCTTGGCTGCCTTGTAAACCAAGAGCCCAAAGCCCACAGAAGCAGACCTGCTGTCAACTATGTCAATATCCAGATCTGGATACTTGCGTTTGGTTTCATCCCTTACTATCAATGAGGTATTATAAGTCCCTGACAAACCTGATGAGAAGCACACGTATATGACGCTTTCATTATTCTTGGCTATTTCTTCGAACTTTTCGCTGAACATCTGCGGCGGGATCTGCGCGGTCTTGTACACTACTCCCTTTCTCATCTCGTCATACATTGTCTTGGGATCCAAAGTGACTTTGTCCAGATATTCTTCCTCGCCCTTGCTCACAAGTATGGGTAAGGTGTCAATATTGTATTCTTCCAGTATTTCATCGGGCAAGTCGCAAGCACTGTCGGATAGAATCTTCACAGCCATAAAACTCCCCCCATTCTTTTAGTTGATTATAATATACAACTGCCGTTCTGTGTGATTCTTGGCATCATCTGGCCGTGCCAGTCCAATCCCTTCTCAGGAATGCCGCCTCAGCCTGCCAGGAACATCGCACCATAACACTGATTACCAACATCTTGACACATGTTCGCACAGTCGACAAGATCATGACTGCAGCTTGCTGCAAAAGGCGGCTTGAGCCTCGGAACGATGGAGTGGTCTTGTGTTCTTCATTGGCTCCCGCTCTCCGGACATCCGATCGCACTCTACCAAAAGCTAACGCCGTAACGCTCCCCGAGCGTATCCAACTCCCTCTTGCACTGGATGAACGTGGGCCATGTCATCTCCAGTCTGCGGAATTCACGGGTGTGGCCCTGTTTGAGCCAGAGGTGAAGGAATTCGTGCCAGAGCAAAAACTCTAGGGTCTCCCGGGAAATGTCCGGGCTGTCGAGCAGCACATTTACACGGATCAATCCCTCGCCGTATTCTCCTATAAGGTTGTAATACGCCATAGCATACCAGCCCTTTATCAGCCTCTTTGTCCACACAATCTCGATCCCGTCCTCATCAAGCTCCGAAACCCCCAGTATCGAAGCGCCAGCGACCAGCATCGAATGGAGTATGTCATGGAGGTCATGTGCGGGACCGGGCGCCATCATCTCGTCTGGTCGCGGTTCAAAGACAGGGATACCTAGGGGCACTCTGACGGCTTGATCTGGGTTCATTAAGTCCCACACGGCCTCGTCGACTGCCATCACAAACTCCCGCAGGTCAGGGTAAACGGCCTGGGCCAGCGCCGAGCTGTACCGTTCTTCCACGATGGCCTGGGATTCCCGCGGCCCATAGTTGGCCTCTAGGATCTCCCGGGCTATGTCAGCAGGATCGATCCTGGACCGCGCCGCAAAGTCCTGCCATTCAGGCTCGTCTCCGTCTGCCATGCGGTGGGCGATCAACTGCTCCACGAGGCCCTCGGACGGACGGGGAATGTCGCAGTCGCCGAAAAACTCTTCGTATACTCCCTCAGGATTGAGGCCTTCTGCCTGGCGAGGGGTGAGCGTCGACAGATAGCCGATCAACGCGTCCCAGCACGGCTTGTCGTGGTTGTGGACGGGTATGATCTGGATTACGTCATCGCCTGTTGGCACCGTACGCGTGAGCACGTACCACCCGCAAGGGACTGCCTCAAATACTTGGGCGCGACTGAATGACATGGGCAATCGACTGAGAGCTGCTGACACGGCTCGCGTGATCTCGGAAGGCACCACGTCCAATACTTTATCCACAATATCCTCGTCCGCTTCCATGATATCCGGAGCGGCCTCTTCAAATGGATCTACAAGCTCGGGGATGAGGTCGAATGGGCGCTCAAAGTCGGTGAACTGTTCCCAATGGTCCTCGAATGACACGAGGTATGCCAGGGGTGTTCCCCCTACCTTCGGGCCCCGCAGCGCCCGCCCTACCATCTGCTGCATAAGCACTGCGGAGTTGGTGGGACGCGCAAGAAAGACCGTCTGAACGCTTGGAAGGTCGGTCCCCTCTGTCATCTTCTGGACGTTGATGAGGACGTCGAGGCCGCTGTCCGATGAGCTGAATTCGGCTTTCACCTCGTCCTCATTGACGGCTTCTTCATCAAGCCGCCTGCTCGCAACGTATTCGGCGTTCACGCCGTTGGCACGAAATTTGTCCCTCAGCAAATGGGCATGGTTAATGCATGTTGCGAACACCAGGGTCTTGCCGTACTTCGCCTCGTTGCCGAGGTAATGGCTGACAATGAGGTCGTTTCTCTCGTTCATCGCGCCTAACCTATCCAGAGTCTCCTCGCTGAGGTTATCGAACGTGGCTATATGGCGTCGTTCTTCCTCGGTCATGCCGGCTTCTGCCTCGATGTCAGTGGAGACGCGGATCTTGATAGGACGGGCAAGATAATTCTGTTCCACCAAATCTCTGAACTCGGCCTGATAGATGATGTTGTTGTTGAATAGCTGCGACAGCACTGCCCTCTCTGATTCGATCATCCGGGTCGGCGTGGCCGTAAGGCCCAGAAGCTTGTTGTGCTTCAGTTCCTTCATGTACCGGATGATGTCTTTGTAGCTCTTGGCTGGAGCATGGTGGGCCTCATCGATGACCAGGAAAATGTCTGGATCGCTCAAGATATCTTCCACAACAGCCTTATGCCGGGCAAGGCTCGCCACAGAACACAACATGATGTCGTCGTCAGGGGTGAGTTGACTCACAACACAGTGACTGCCTGACACGATGCGAATGACGAGCGGGTCCTCCCGCGCGGGGTTATCGGCAAGGGCCGAAAGGCGCACAAACGATTCCCAAGCCTGTTGGAGAAGGCCCTCTCGGTGGGCGACCCACATCACCCGTCCGCCGCGGGCCACCACGTTCTCCATGAGCCAGTGCACTGCGGTATATGTCTTGCCGGATCCTGTAGGCATCACAAGGAGGCCGGGAAACCCTCCGGGCGAATCCTTCCGGGCACTGCAAGCAGAGAGCCTGTTCCACGCCTCCACCTGGTACGGGAAGGGCTTGCTGGAATCAGGAAGCTGCTTTGAGGGATCAATCACCGCCCAACTGCGGATAATGCTATTTCCGACCTCATCCTCAGACCATCCCTCGCCGTACATTCTCATATGATTAGCGAGTATTCGACGGAAGTTTGTGGTGTTGCGGCACTTGGCGACATATGCTAGTTGTTCCGACCGGCTTTTAGGCTGGCCCATTGGGCCAAGGCCCGATTCTATCAATTCGATGACGAGGGTCTTGAGAAACGGATAGTCAGGAAGCCAAGTCCGCTCGAGCTCTCTCTTGGCGCGGCGCACGAGTTCCTCGTTGGGGCGAGCCCAATTGAGTGTGAGCCAGTCGCGAGCGGAATCGGCGACATCCCCTGGCGTGACCATTCCAGGATCGAATCCACATGCTCCTGCTACAGCAATGACAGTGGCATCATCAAAAGCATCCCACGTGAAGCGATATCTGGGCAAGGCAATGACTCCCTTCAGATCTATGGATGCATTATCTCAGATGGGTGATAATTTGAGGTTTCCAAGTGAGTTTGTAGAAGATTGATTAGTAGTATTATTAGACATTCTTTTGTTATGGCCTTCCCGGTTTGGCTTGAGGAATCGCTACAGCAGCAGATTGAGGCGCCAGCACCTACGATAGTTAGAGTCTCAAAAGGATTTTGGGGTATTGGCGGAACAGCCGCCATATAATTCTCTTCGGGTGTAATACAAAAACAAGCCGAGGAGGTAACCACGATGGCAGATGTCAAGAGAAACATATCATTTTTGGCACCAGGATCACGTCCTAAATGTGCTGTAAAAACGGTTCTAGGTCGTTGGAGCATACGCATACAGATGCCTAGTCGGGACTACCGTCGAATTTCATCTAGTTCCTCTTCCTGGCTCCGGTGTACGCATTCGCCGGGTTCGGACTTTCTATCCAAACCAAATGAGTATTGTACTCCAGCGAGGCTTCAGGCAGGGATTCTGCCTGGCCCGATTCACAAGCCTGCTTCCATT
>ERZ795045.1882-NODE-1882-length-22183-cov-5.681761_pt1 | contig 22183 bp, 18 predicted proteins | sample MGYA00375129_ERZ795045 | MGnify/ENA primary metagenome ERZ795045 (study PRJEB30174, sample SAMN05720166) | activated sludge metagenome | isolation source: anaerobic digester from wastewater treatment plant | place: Japan | collected 2015-05-15 ...
AAGGTCCAGGAAGGCAGTCCCGCCGGTCTGGCCGGCCTGACCGAAGATTCCCGCATCATCGAGATGAACGGCCAACCGGTGAACAACTGGATCGATGTGCTTCGGACGATCTATTCCGTGCCCGTCACCGCCGTGAACGGAGAGTACAAGGCCGATCCGATTCAAGTCACGTGGCTCAGTCCCGAGGGGGAGATGCGGCAGGCTTCAATCACGCCCCGGGTTACCCTGCAGAATGTCCTGACCCCGACCGGCGCGAAGACCGGGAAACGGTATCCGCTGCCCCAATTGGGGATCGACATGAAGATGGACCGCAAGCAGATCGGGGTGTTGGGCGCCGCCACTTACGGATTTGAAAAGGTCATTCAAGTCTGCGGCTTCATGGTCGATTTTCTGCACAAGTTGTTCACCGGCGATATTTCTCCCAAGTTGCTTGGAGGGCCGATCGCCATCTACCAACTCTCCGGGGAATCGGGGCGGTGGGGATGGGAGCGCTTTTTCAGTTTCATCGCGTTGCTTTCGGTAAACCTGGCTTTACTTAACCTATTCCCCTTCCCGCCTTTCGACGGTGGACACGCCGTTGTCTATCTGGTGGAGATGGTCCGGATGAAGCCCATGACCATGAAGCAGATGGAAACCTTCGGGAAAATCGGCTTCGTTCTGATCATTCCGCTGTTTATTTATTTGATTTTCAACGATCTCAGCCGCACAGACCTGTTTACTTGGTTGAAGGGATTGATCATCGCCAAAAGCTAGACTGCTGCCTCCCTCCATCGGCCGGGCCATACCGCAGGAGCGCGTGGCGGCGTGCCCCTCTTTCTGTGAACAAGTTTTTTCGCGGCCGTTCACTCGATGGCAACGGAATTCATCCTCTCTCTGCCATCGGGTAAACAGGACAGGTTAATAATTACGATCAAAAAATGACAAGGGAATCATGTGGGCCTCCTGGAAGCGGTTTTGGACGGTGGAAGATCCCCGGTCACAGGGCGCCCGGCTGGTGCTCAAAGGGGTGGCGGAAGGCCTGCGGCTGAATGGCAAAGAGGTCCGGGAGTTCATGATCCGTCCCGAGGATCCGGAATTGCCCCGGCGCATCCGCAAGGACATCGCGGATTTCCATCCGGATGTGTTGCTCTTAGCCAATCATCCTGCTGCGCTTTTTCTGCGGCAGGCCGGGATTTCCGAGCCTCCCTGCCCGTGTCTGGTCTGGTTGTTCGACGATCCCGCCATCATGGGCAAGGAAGCGTTTGGGGAGGAGGAGATCGTGCTGGCCGCTGATCCGGGATTCATCGAAGGAGCACGAATGCGGGGGGCGAAGCGCGTTTATTTCGTGCCTGTGGCTGCTCCCGATACGGTGTCCGGGACGAGAAAAGAGAGCTATACCGCTCCGGTGGCTTATGTGGGATCGGCCAGCGCGCCGGCGGAAGCCCGAAAATCCATCCCTCCCGATGTTTTACACTACTTGGATGGGATTATTCAACGGAAAGTGGAAAATCCCTCCAGGAATTTTGACGATTTGTTAGAAGAGTTTCCCTACACACCGAACCAGATGATTCGTTTGACGGGGCCGCTGGCGTATTTTTTGTACTCGGAAGCTAACCGGCTCTACCGCCTGCGGTTTTTGGAAGCGTTAGTCCCCTTGGGGCTGATCTTTTTTGGAAATCCAGGTTGGATTCCTTCGGTCTTTGGCACGGCGCTGGAATCCTGTTTCCGGGGCGGAATCAATTCCCTCACGGAATACCCGCATTTGATCCACTCGGTGGATATCAATCTGAATTTACGGAGCCTGCAAGGCTTTTCAGCCCCGGCGCACCGGGATTTTCTGGTTCCCCGCCTCGGGGGATTTCTCTTGTCCACCGCCCCGCAAAAATCCGCTTTTCATTGGAATCAGGCCGATCCCAAGAATTGGTTTCATCTTGATCAATGGATCTGGTCTCCCACGGGCTGCAATCCGCGGGCGATGGTGGAAACCGCCCGCCGGTATCTCGAAAATCCGGCCCTGCGGAAAGAATGGATCGATGAGGCTTCGCGGGTTATCGCCGGGCATCATACGTATGCTTCCCGGATGCAACAGTTAGGGGAATGGCTTGACGGGCAGTAGTGAATCGGTTCTCCGGCAATAATCCGTATCCATTCCCGGTTCACGGTACAATCTTCATGACCTTTGAATGTATCCGGTCTTTGTGAAACAATGACCGTGGTTAATTCCCCGTGTGTAGATCTGTTGCGGAGATTGATCCTTGGGGTGAGCATGGACGGGACCACGAATTGATACCCTTACCCTCGGGAAGAAAATGGGGATGAGGAAGAGGGGGCCCGGGATGGGCGTAATTCATCCCTTTCCTGCAATAGAGTAAATAGAAATCAATGATCTTGCGCGTTGCTCCCAGGGGATGAGGATCTTGTGGACGATTGTGTACCCCGGTTTATTTCAATTCCGGTGATTTCAAGGAGAATCCTGATGAGTACCCGCTTGTGTATTGTGGTTTGCCTTTTGCTGGTGATGGGATCATGTTCCTGGGTTGATTTGTCGCCCTCCCGGATTACCGTGGATGACATTCAAGCAAAATATGTGACCTTATTTAACGGGAAGGATTTGAACAACTGGATCATCATGGGGAGTCCGGAGGGTTGGAAGGTGGTGGACGGTGTGATCCGCAGTGAGGGAGGGAAGGGAGGCAACTGGTTGCGTTCGGCGCGGGAATACGAGAATTTCATCCTAAACCTGGAATACAAAGTGTCGCCGGGAGGCAACAGCGGAGTATTTATCCGTTGCGCGGAGGAGGGCAATCCATGGGAAACTGGGTACGAATGCCAGATTTCCAACGAGCAGCCGCCCCGCGACGCGTTGCATTGCACCGGGTCGCTATACGGATATGTGGCCGCCGATCCCCGGCCGGATGAATCCCCGGATGTATGGCATCGGTATGAGATCCTTTGCAAGCATAACCGGATCCTCGTCATGGTGGACGGTCAGAAAACGGTGGATGTGAATCAAAGCAAAATCGCGAGCCTCAAGAACAAACCGTTGCGGGGATACATCGGCCTGCAGGATGCGCACGCCGGCGAGGGAACGGCCGTGGAGTTCCGGAACATCCGCGTCCGGGAACTGCCGCCGGTGGCCGGTGAGGAAGTTGGGAACGAGGAATAATACTGGCTCAGGAAAGGAATACGGTCATGCGCATGCTCAAAGGGATAGGGATGAGTTTGCTGGGCCTGATGGCGGTGTCGGCGGTGGAGGCCGACGTGCTGCTGGATGGATTCGACAACGACCGCTCTCCCCTGAATGGCCCGGGAACGGACGCGCATTGGAATCAGCCGCCCGCGGCCGCGTTCCAGGTGGGAGTGGAGACGCAGAAGGTGTATGCCGGGACCGCGGCGCTCAAAGTCACTTGGGAGAACAAGGATCTCTGGCCGCACTTTGTTTTGGGGCAGTTGAATAAAAATTCCAACGCGGGGAACCGCTTCAACGACGCGGACGCCCTGCGGATGGCCATCGCGGGGCCGGCGGGCAATATCATCCTCAAACTGGTGGACGCGGAAGGCAACACCACGGGGGATTTGGCGAACATGGCCACTTCTGGCAGCGCCGAGTATCAAGTGTACGAGTTTCCGTATTTCAGCACGGCGCAGAATTTCCCGGTCGATCTCACCCGGATCGCCGAGATCTGGCTGCTGGTGGACGCGGGGAAAAGCAAAACCAGCGGAACGGTGTATATCGACTCCATCGAGTTGATCGCGGGAACCGGCGCGGATGCTGAGGTGGTGGCGGTGGTCGATGATTTCGACAACGACGGTTCGATCGAGGATGATCCCAACGCCCCGGATTCCAAACCCTCCGGATACTCGTTGATGCCCGGTCCGTATGTGACCAGCGTAGTGGATGATCCCGCTGGTTCGGGCGGCGCGGTGCTGCGGGTGGATTACAACACCAGCCCCTGGAATGTCCTGTGGGTGGGCGAATTGGATATGACCGACTGGAGCTGGGCGGAAGCGGTTGCCATCGACATCTACGGCACGGCGGGCGGGATTCTGCTGAAACTCAAGGACGCCGATGGAGCGGAACAGGAACCCACCGGCGGCACGGTCCGGCATGACGGCAACCAATGGGATACATTCACCTGGGGGTTGGAAAATGTCACCGCGGTGGACCTGACGCGCATGGACCGGCTGATCGTCTTCGTGGAAGGCCCGTCAGGCGGGACGGGGACGATTTATTTCGACAACCTCACGCTGATCGGCCCGGTCACCCGCCTGGAGCATTGGGACTTGTATTGATGGTCGCGGCGTACAAAACGCGCCATTATCGCGCTGGCGTCATTTCGCTTTGCCCTGACGGAAAATCCAAATTCCCTCCTTTGGGAGAGAGGGGTAGGGTGAGGAATGGCTTTTGGGAACCATGACGCTCCTCCTGAGCGCGTAAAGGATTCGGAATGACTCAACCTGTCCGCATCGGTTTCGTGGGAGCGGGCGGCATCGTGCAATCCCGCCATATTCCCAATTTGCAGAACATCGCGGGAGTGGAACTGGTTTCAGTATGCAACCGCAGCCAGGAATCAGGAGAGCGGGTGGCGCAGGCGTTTGGCCTCCGCAAGGTTTTCTCCGATTGGCATGATGTAGTCCATGATCCGGATATCGACGTGGTCTGGATCGGCACGTGGCCGTACCTGCATTGCCCGGTTACCCTGGAGGCGCTGGCGGCGGGAAAACATGTGTTCTGCCAGGCGCGCATGGCCATGAACGTCAAGGAAGCCCGCCGCATGCGCGACGCGGCGAAATCATCCGGCCGCGTGACCATGCTCTGCCCGCCGCCCATGGGCATGAAGGGCGGCCGGATGGTCAGGAAAATCCTCCAGGATGGTGTGTTGGGCAAGTTGTACACGATCCATTTTCAAGATCTCTCGGGCATGTATCTCGATCCGGCCGCGCCGCTGTCGTGGCGGCAACGAGAGGATCTTTCCGGTTTCAATACCCTGACCGTGGGCATCTACGCCGAAATCGTGTACCGCTGGCTGGGCCGGGCGCGGAACGTGACCGCTCAGGCGAAAACCTTCATCTCCGAACGCCCCAGCCGGGATGGCGGTACTCAACCGGTCACCCGGCCCGACGTGGTCATGGCCCTCAGCGGGATGGAAAACGGCGCGTTGATGCGCTGGGAATGGAGCGCGCTGGCTTCGCCGGATCCCATATGCTGCCTGGTGGTTTATGGCCAAGGAGGCGCGTTGCTTTACGATTTCAAGACGGATGAAATCGCCCTTTCCAAACCGGGCGGGGCGTGGGAATCCGTTCCGGTTCCACCGGATATGATCCAGCCGTGGACGGTGGAGCAGGATTTCATAGCCGCGATCCGGGAAGGCAAAGAAGTCCATCCCGATTTCGAGGACGGAGTCCAATATATGGAGTTCACCGAGGCCGTGTTCCGTTCGGCGGCCGGCGGCCGGCGGATCGATCTGCCGCTGGCGGATTGATGGAGAATGCCTTACGCATAGCAGGATGGATCAGCGCGCCACGCGTAACTTATCAAAATCCTTGGTGTCGAGACCTTTGTGGTGCAATTCTTTGAACAAATCCTTTACGCTCATTGAATTGCTGATCGTGGTGGCGATCATCGGCATCCTGGCGGCGGTCGCGGTCCCCAATTTTCTCCAGGCCCAGATTCGCGCCAAGACCGCCCGCGCGGTCAGCAACATGCGGACCGTGGAGGCCGGGCTGGAAGCCTACCGCATCGACAAGGGCACGTATCCCCGCTGGGCATGGGACGGATGGGGGGTTCCCGATCAACATTATACCGGCTTTCGTGACCTGACCACGCCAGTAGCGTATGTAACCAATGCGGACGTGTTCAGCAATCCCTTCCGCGCGCCGGTTCAAAAACAGCATCAGGTCGCGGACGGAAGAGAACTCGATCCCTTTTTCGAACTCGGCACGTTTCAACATAAAGGGGGGACTCAATACGATTACAATGTGTTTCCCCGCAATGTCTGGCTGCTCGAGAGTTCCGGCCCGGATTCCGCGGACGATTATAACGGCCAATCGTTTCCGGTTCCCGGCCTGATTTATCAACCGAGCAACGGCGTGATCAGCCGGGGCGACATTTTCCGCTGCGGGGGATCCCATGGGCCTTCCTGGGCCATGGCGTTAACTTACTGAATCCAATTCAGACGTCGGCCGTGCCTCAGCCTTGGATATCGTATCCCTTCGGACCGTGGGAATTTAAGATATATTTTTGCCAAATAACCATTTACCGGTTTGCATCTCAGTTTTTTAAGCGCCCACGATGCGCGAGAAGTGGTTCCCAACGCCCATGACCGCCAATCCACAGCCGATTTATTTTCATAATACCGAGACCAACCGGAAGGAGGAATTTCACAGCATCGAGCCGGGACATGTCCGGATGTACACCTGCGGACCGACGATCTACGACTACGCCCATATCGGCAATTACCGGGCGTATTTGTTTGAGGATGTTCTGCGGCGGTATCTCCAATACCGGGGATACCGGGTAACGCAGGTGATGAATCTGACCGACGTGGAAGACAAGATCATCCGCAAGGCCCAGGAGCAAGGAAAGACGATTTTCGAGGTGACGAAGCCGTTTGAGCAGGCGTTCTTCGAGGATCTCGCCACCCTCGGCATCGAGCGGGCGGAGTATTATCCCAGGGCCACGGCCCATATTCCCGAAATGGTGGCATTGATTCAATCCTTGCGGGACAAGGGGCTGACCTACGAGAAAGACGGCTCCATCTATTTCCGTGTAAGCGCGTTCCAAGATTATGGGCGCTTGTCCGGCAACCGTCCCGATTCGTTGAAGCCCGGCGCGCGCGTCGACGCGGACGAATACGAGAAGGAAGAGGCATCCGATTTCGTGCTGTGGAAGGCCCGGAAGGAAGGCGAGCATTTTTGGGAAACGGAGCTGGGGCCGGGGCGCCCGGGATGGCATATCGAATGCTCGGCCATGTCGATGAAATACTTGGGGCCGCATTTCGACATCCACACCGGCGGGGAAGACAACATATTCCCGCATCACGAGAATGAAATCGCGCAAAGCGAAGGCGCGACTGGCACACGGTTCGTCAACTATTGGCTGCATTGCCGCCATTTGCTGGTGGGCGGCGAGAAGATGGCCAAATCGAAGGGCAATTTCTTCACCCTGCGGGATTTAATCCAGCAGGGAAACCACCCCATGGCCCTGCGCTATTTCATCGTTTCCAGCCATTACCGCAGCCCGCTGAACCTCACTCCGGAGGGACTGAAGGCGGCGCACGCGGCTTGGAGCCGGATCATGGATTTCCACACCCGCTTGCGCGAAGGCCTCCAATCCGGGAAATCCGGCGCATTTTCCAACGATTTGGAGCGGGCAGTACGGACCAGCGTGCAGCGCTTTGAAGAACACATGAACGACGACCTCGACACGCCCCGGGCGGCGGCGGCGTTGTTCGACTTGATCCGCGAAGCCAACAAGATCCTGGACGCCGGCCCGGTCGAGCGCGGCCAACTGCAATCCGTGTCCGACACGCTGCGGAGGATCGACACGGTGCTGGGCGTGATCCGCCCGGAAGAACCGATGCTGGACGAAGAGATCGAGCGGCTGATCCAAGACCGGCAGGAAGCCCGGAAACGGCGTGATTTCGCCGCCGCGGACGCGATCCGGGATCAACTGGCCGCGCGGGGGATCGTTTTGGAAGATACACGCGAGGGCGTGCGCTGGAAACGCCGGTAAGTACCCGTGGACGAGGCACCGTTGCATCCACGCGATGGCCAGGATGGGAGAACCATGAAACCAAAGAAAACGCATCCCTATTACACCCGGAAAATCGAACCGGCCCAAATCCGCAAAAACATGACGGCCGCCCAACTGATCGATGAATGCTTCACCGCGTTCAACGCCCGGAATTTCCGTAACGCCTGCCGGTTGTTCGTGGACCGGATCTTGTCCGAGGACACCACCATCGGCCTGAGTGTATCCGGCGCGTTGACGCCCGCCGGCCTGGGACGGTCCTGTCTGGTTCCGCTCATCCAATCCGGATACGTGGATTGGATCGTCAGCACCGGGGCCAACCTGTACCACGATATGCATGCCAGCCTGGGATACGCCATGTACGAAGGATCTCCCACGGTGGATGACCGGGAGTTGCGGAAAAACGAGGTGATCCGGATTCACGATATTTTCTTCAAGGCGGATGCGCTGTACGACACCGACCGTTTCATTCGGGACTTGTTCCGGTCGATTCCTTTCCCGCAGCCGGTTTCCAGCGCGGAAGTGCATTCCATTCTCGGGAAGGAGTTGCTCACGCGTTGGCCGGACAGCCACAATTACAGCGTCCTGGCCGCCGCCGCCAAAATGGATGTGCCCGTTCATACCTCCAGCCCCGGCGATTCGAGCATCGGGATGAATCTCGCCGGCTTGGCGCTCGAGGGCAAAGGGCCGCGGATCGATCCTTCCCTGGATGTCAATCTTACCGCGGCATGGGTCTATCACGCCAAGAAGAACAAAGGCCGGACCGCGGCAGTGATTCTGGGCGGCGGCAGCCCCAAGAATTTTCTGCTCCAGACCGAGCCGCAGATTCAGGAAGTGATGGGCCTGAAAGAAGCGGGGCAGGATTATTTCATCCAATTCACCGACGCGCGGGTGGACACCGGCGGACTGAGCGGGGCCACGCCTTCCGAAGCGGTCACGTGGGGAAAGATCGATCCGGCCATGCTCCCTCATTCCCTGGTCTGTTACGGAGATTGTTCCGTGTATCTTCCGCTTTTCACGGCCTACGCGTTGAGCGCCGGAGTCAAGCGCAAGCCGCGGCGGTTATGGAACACCTGGCGGGAACGGCTGGAGTACCTCGAAAAAGCCTACCGGCGCTCGCCTTTATGGGGGAACTAAGGTTCAGAGTGTGGGATTCACCCCCGCGGTGCGGTGAACCTGGAGGACCTCATGCTCCCCGGAAAAAGAGAACGAAAGCCCCGCCTCACAATCCCCGGGTCAGCATCGCCACGGCCAAGGCCATGGTGCCGCCGATGAAGGTGTTGAGCAGGTTCATCCATTCGTTGTTGACTTCATACCCTTCTTCGGTCCAATACCCGCCGATGTAGGATTCGGCATAAAATCCCAGCCAGCTGCCGATCGTGACCGCCGGGATCAGCGCCGCGGGGAGGACGCCTAGGACACAGGCGATTCCCGCCAGCAGCGCGCACGCGCCCATCCCGAAGAGCAGGCCTTCGACCGAAATGGCCCCTACCGTGCCCGCGGGAACCCGGCGGAAGGTGGTGGGCAGAAAGGGATTGCGCCCGTACACTTGACCCAGTTCGCTGGAAATGGTATCGCCCAGGGCGGTGGCCAGCGCGCCGCAAAAGAAGAGGGCAAGATGCAGATCCGCTCCATTGCTCGATCCCAGCGCGATCACGGCCGAAACCGGCAACAGGCAGTTGGCCGCCGCGTGTTTCGCGCCCCGCCGCCCGCCTTTTTCTTGCGCCCCGCCGATGAGCATTTTTTCGTGATAGCCGACGCGCGTGGCGATACTGGCCAGGAAGAAGAAAAGTAGCAGGAGCACGTACATTTCCCAGTTGCCCATGGCCAAGATGATAACGCCGATGAACAATCCGCCCCCGGCGCCCGAGGACGATACCAATCCCAGCCACCAGGCCAGCGACGCCAGCAGGAAGTTCACCACAAGCGCTACACCCCACTGAAAGCCGGTGATGGAAGTGGTGTCGCGGGACCAATCCAGATCCCAGAACAGGCATAAAAACATGGCGGCGGCCAGCGCCACGACTAGATTGTCATCCCAGGGCAGGGGGAGGGATTCATACACCGCGGTGATGAAGGCCGCGCCGGCGGCGGTCATGGCGAGATGCCGCAAAGAGATTTCCGGCATGTTCCAGGCCATCAATATCCAGGCGGCCACGCTGCCGGCTGCCATGAAACCGAGCAGGCCGCCCAAGGATTTCCGGGGATTCCAAGGCAGGGGCGAGAGCGGCCAGCGCCGGCCGATTAACGTGGAAAAACCATCCCCGAACGCCAGTATCCCCCAAGCCCCGGCGGCCAGGTACAACCGGGTGGGAAAGAGCAGAATCAACACGCCGACCATCACCGGATAGAGGACAATGCCTTGGCTGATTTTTTCCCGCTCGCGGAACAGCTGCGGCGCATATTGGGGAAGCAGAAAGATGTTGTGCAAGAACGCGCAGACTGCCAGCAGGAAGGCCCAGGGGGCGGAGAGGAAAGGAAACGTCAACGCGAATCCCGCCATGCTGATATGGATCACTTGCCGTGTGAATTCCCGGTTCATGGATGGTTCCGGCCGGCCTCCAGTTCCAGAAGAAAGTGGTCGAGCGACGGGTCAATATGATAATACCGCTTGAAGGTTTCGTATTCCTCCCGGCGCTGGGCGGCGAGTGAATTTCCCCGGCGGGCGCGGAGCAACAAATTCTTGGGGGTGTCGTCGGCCGACACGAATTCGCCGGCGGTCACCGTGTACCCGTGGGATTCCAGAAACAGCGCGCGGGCCATGTCGGTCAGCAGATCGGCGAAGCGGTGTTTGAACAATCCGTGCCGGCCGATGGGATAATGGGGCACCCCGTGGATTTGACGGGCCAGTTCGTGCTGGCAGCAGGGCGCGGCGGCCAGATGTTCCGCCTCGCGCGCCACCGCGAGGGCAAGGGCTTCGTCGGTGGCCGTATCGCACGCGTGGAGGCTGATGAGCAAGTGAATCCGGCGGGGGATGTCCGCCCGCAAGATGGGGGCGCATTGGAATTCGATATCCTTCAGACCCAGCGCCGCGGCGCGCTGCTCGCAATCCCGGATCAATGGTTCGGATCGATCGATTCCATAAAACCGGGCGGGGCGGTTCAACACGCGCCGCACATACCAGAACAAAACGAATCCGAGATAGGTCTTGCCGCATCCGCAATCGGCCAGTGTCAGGGGGGCAGAGCCGGTCTCACGCCGCAAGAGGGGCGCCACCAGTTCAAGGAAATGATTGATTTGTTTGAATTTTTTCCGCATGGGGGCTTTGATCTCCCCCTCGGGGGTCATCAGTCCGATGCTTTGAAGCAAAGGGGCGGCCTGGCAGGGATCCAGGTGGGTGGCTTTGCCCACGGCCCAGAGGGGGGGTTTCAAAACCGGTGAATCCGGGATTCGATCCAGAGTTTCCCGGATAATCGACGCGCCCCGGAGGGCCACGCGGGTGGTTTGGCCGACGCCGCCGATCAGCGCGATGCCGTCATGTTCGCGGAAGGCGCGCAGCAGCTCTTCCACGGCCTGTTCGGGCGGTGCTGGATGGGATGGCCGGTTGCCGGCATAGTCGAGAAGGATCCGGGAGGTATCCTCATCCCATCCGGCGCTCAAGAGAACGGTTTCCTGAAGCGCGTCCAGGATGGTGACGCGCCGCTTGGCGGCGGGATCCGCCAATGCGTTGCGCAGGAGCGAGCGCAGAAGGCTTTCTTGGGAAGGCGGCAACGGATTCATAGCGATGAAAGTTCGACGGAATCCACCAGGTCGGCCTGGGTCAGGTCCTGATCATTGGAGATCATCGGCACGAAGACACAGGGAATCAACCGGGTGGAGCGAAACGAATTTCCCTCCCGTTGGATGCGCACCAGGGTTTGGATTTGCGAATCGCCCACGGGAATCAGCAGGATGCCCGGATCGGCCAATTGATCGAGCAAAGGCCGGGGGATGCGCCGCACGGCCGCCGTGACGACAATTTTGTCAAAGGGGGCCTGTTCCGGCCAGCCGAAACACCCGTCGCCGGTCCGGAAGAAGACGTTGGTCAAGCCGAGCGACTGGATCGTGCGTTGCGCGTTCTCACTCAAGGAGCCGTACCGTTCGACCGTGTAGACGGCTTGGCATAGATGAGCCAGGACGGCGGCTTGGTATCCGGAGCCGGTGCCGATTTCCAAAACCCGGTCGGCAGGTTGGCAATCCAAAGCGTCGGTCATGTAGGCTACCATGTAGGGTTGGGAGATGGTGGTCCGGTCCTCCGGCAGAGCGATGGGATGATCCTGGTACGCGTCGTCCAGCATGCCGGGGGGGACGAACAAATGCCGGGGCGCCCGTTGCATCGCCTCGAGGATTTTGGGATTGTCGATTCCCCGGGCAACGATTTGATGTTGCAGCATGTCGAGAATTTGTTTTTCGAGATGGTCCATAATTTTGCCCGAATGGTTCCGATGCCAGTTTATGGTATCGGCAGGAGTGGCGGTTGTAAACATGGGTTCCATCCGGGCGGACGGGGAAGGGACGTTGCGCCGGCCTGGGAGTACACTATAGTAAATCGAGCCTGCCTATATTGTCATTCGGATATGGTCGATCAGGAGGCTTATGGACCGGACAGTGGAAAAAACCGCCGGGGTGTTGCTGGGCGTGATCGGGCTGGTGTATTATGTCCAATCCTCGATCAACACCGGCTATTTGTACGCCACCCGCAACGATTTCGCCCATCTGTACATCGCGGGATATCTGGCGGACCGGGGAGGGGATTTTTTCGACTTTCCCATTGTTTACAAGACGCATCACTATTTGCGGATTCCCACGGGATTGAATCCCTTTGTTTATCCTCCTTTTTTTGCCTTGGTGCTGATTCCTCTCAGCCGGGTCAGTTATGAGACCGCCTGGATGATCTTCACTCTCCTGAGCCACGCGGCGTATCTGGGGTCCCTGGCGCTGCTGGTGCGGATTCTGGACCGGGAGGCCGAGCGCCCGGGGTTTTGGTGGGGCGTGTTGCTGGCGTTGTCGGGGTGTTTTTATCCGCTTTTCAAGACGTACTCGGCCGGGCAGATGAATACCTTCATGCTGGGAGTGCTGACCGGTGGCTGGTATTTGTTGCAAAATAAACGGGACAAGGCGGCCGGGATCTTGCTGGGGCTGGGCGCGGCGGTGAAGATCACTCCGGGGTTTTTGTTACTCTACCTGGCCTGGAAAAAACGGTGGGCGGGCGTCAGGACCGGCTTGGCCGTGTTGTTTTTGTCCGGCTGCCTTTCTCTGCTTTGGTTGGGAAAAGAGGTCCACGTTTCCTTTCTGGACATGGTTCATGACATGCGGTATGGATCTTCCACCTGGAGTGATTTGGAACATAAATACAACGCCGTTTCGCAACATTATGACATTGATCCCTTCAATCAGGCCCCATCGGCTCTCTGGTACCGGCTGTTGACCCGCAACGAAGCGGCCCGGGACATCTACCAGGGGATCGCCGATTTTCCCGCATTGGCGCGGCTGCTGTCGTATGTGACGGCGTTGTCCGTTCTCGGGTGGTTGCTTTGGATCACCCGGCGCGATCCCGAAAGCACGGCGGTGGAGGAGTATGGACTATGGACGCTGGGCATGTTGTTGCTTCCCAGTTTGTTTTGGGATCATTACTTGGTGCAGGCAGTCTTGGCCATCGCCGCGGCCCTGCGGTTGGCCCTGGACGGGAAAACGCGCGGCATTTGGGGACTGGCGCTGGGCCTCGCGTTGCTGGCGATTCCCTTTCATCACAACAATCCCCTTTTTCAGCACGGCTGGATGACCTTGGGGATGGCCATTAAGTTGTATGGGGTGCTATTGACGGGGGCGTTTCTGTGGCTCAACCGGCCGGAGAAGGCCGCGCCGCTCTTCTCGCGGAGCCTATTGTGATATCTTCAGTCTTGAATCAACGAAATGTCCGGGGCGGGGATTATTGCATGATCCGCACGGCCGCTTGCAGGGCGAAAATCGCCAAACGCTTTAAGGCGTACCCGCGTTCGTATTGCGCGGCCTCGATGTCGAGACCCCCGGCTTTCAACAGCCGGAACAATTCCTGGATCAATCCCCGGCGGGAATACCATTCCGCGCATTGCCGCGCGTCTTCCAGGCTTTGGATGGGCCGGGTGGCCGCCAGGCGCCAGTGAACCGGTTCGCCCCCGCCCGGGGCGTTCTCCGCTTTTTCGCGGAATTCCAAAACGGAGAGATCCACCCAAGGAGGCGCGGCTTCTCTCATCCCCTTCGCGGAGCACATTACCGGGACGCGGGTATAGCGGATTTCCAACACGGCCGGCCGTTCTGCTTGCGTCGTGCTTTCTTTAAGAGGCAGAACCATTTCCCCTTCCGGCGGCAAAGCCGCCAAGTGCTCGAACAGGGTTTCTTTTCGGTTGTGGAGCCGTTGATCGCGCGTCCACCTCACGAACACATCGCAGCGGGAGTCCGGAATCGCCGCAAACTCTTCCGGGTGGAGGCTCTCCCGCTCCCCGATGAAGATAATGTGCGGCGCGCCGGGCAGTTGACGCTTTGTTTCTTCCATGCCAGTGAAACACCGTTGCGCCTCTTGCGTTTCAATGGCTTGGAGTTTCGGCTTGCTGGGCGGCCCGTCGGGCCACTCCCGGTTCCACTCATGGATCCACGAAATCCCCAAGGGGGAACCGCTTGCCGCATCTACCACCAGCACGGCGTGCAAGAAAAAACCGATATCGCGGTGGTTGGATAAGAGCCCCAAATCCGGATCCTCTTTATTCAACCGTCCGATGTGGTTTTGATAATTGATCTCCAGAGTCCCGGGAATGGCCAATACCGCTTTCCCTTCGGCCTGGGCGCGGCAGGCGAGGTAAACCGCTTGTTTTATCTGGGCGTTATCGATCCGGGGATTCGCCATGAAGCGCCGGTTGCCCATTTCTTCCGTACTGTTTTGGCAATACCGGTTCGCAACCGCTGATCGGGTTTGGATGATTCGTTCTAGGATTTGGTTCGCGCGTTTTTCCAAACGGCGATCCCGGAATACTCCCTCGAAAAATGGTTCCATCACCGTGTCCTCCCGAACTGGTCATCCCGCGGAACGGCAATCCACAGGCCGAGACAGGCTTATCATGCCTCTGGGATGACCAATAATACATTACTCTTCCGCGCGCGGAGTGCAAAGCGCATAAAGTGGGATTGACCCGGGAAAAGAGGAATTTTCAACCGGCGGGGTGGTAGGCTTCCGGGGACGTGGAGGATCGGAACTCGGGGCGGCATACCCAATACCAATAGGCCATGCGGATGAGGGTATTTTGGATGCCGAGCCAATGCTTCCGCCAGACTACCTTTCCCCCGGAGACATACAAGATCAATTCCACTTGGCCTTCCGGGAACGTATCGTCGTGCAGCATTTTTTTCATCCGGGACGCGTAATAACCGGAAAATTGGAGGTACGAGCGGCACCGGTGACGGCGGATCCACTCGCGCAGCATCCGCTGGCGGTCCGCCATGCTCCGAGGCTCATGGGGAAGGCTGAAAATCAAGGATTCAGGAACTCCCGCCTTCATGAGATCCTGTTTGATCAAATGATGCAACGAGGCCGGGGAATCAGTGTGGTGATAAGGTTCGGGGATGCCCTCGGTGATGAGGATCCGGTCCACATAGCCTTCCCGCACCAGCTCGGCCGCCCGTTCTAACTCTCCGCCCAGGCCGCCGACCAGCACCACGTCGGCCGGTTTCAAGGGGGTTTCATATACAAGGATCAGACGGATGATTCCATCCCACGGGAGGAGGATCAAGACCACGGCCGGCAGGCCCAGAACCAGCAGAAACTTTTGGAAACGGATCGTTCCGCGCCGGAGCGTTTGACTGCGGTGGCGCTGGGGTGGTGAATCCGTCGTTCCCGGAGGGGAAGCGTCCGGACGGGTGGTTGGAGAGGCCGCGCGATCCACCGGATTCATTTCTCTCCCAGCCGGACCTCGCGGATGGAACGTTCAATGCCCAGGGGGTGGGTCAACAAGCCGTACAATTCGGGACGGCGGGCTTGGAGCCACCGCCGGCCGGTGCAATCCGCCAGGAGGGAGGGGTCCAGATCGGCGACCACCATGTCCTCGCCTGCCTTGCCGGTTTCCGCCAGAATCCGCCCGTAGGGATCCAGGATCATCGCGTTGCCGGTGCGGATTTCGTCATCATCCACGCCCACCCCGTTGCTGAAGACCACAAACAGGCCGTTGTCATGGGCGCGGGCGGGCAGCCAGCGCATCAGCCAGCCGCGTCCCTTGGGGCCTTGGAATTCGGCTTCGATGGCCTGGGGATTGGCTTCGCGGTTGTCCCACAAAGCCCGGTCGATGAGTCCCATGGCGTGGGGGCTGCGGGAGAGGCACCCTCCGGTCTGATGGGGCGCCAATAAGATCTCCGCTCCCAAGAGGGCCGTGGCGCGCGCGTTTTCCACCAGATTGTTGTCATAACAAATGAGGACTCCCACCCGGCATGACAAGGGCGTGTCGAAGACCGTGAATTCCGATCCGCATTCCAGATGGGGATTGACGAAAGCATGCAATTTGCGGTGGCGGTGGCAGGTCCCATCGGGGAGGGCCGCCACGTAGGTGTTATACAATTTCCCGTCAGCGGTCCGTTCGATCAATCCCGCCCCGATCAGCAGCCCGTATTGTTCCGCCCAGTCCCGCAACGCCTGGGAGGACGGCCCTTCCGGCACCGGTTCGGCCAGGGCGGACAGTTCTTCGCGGCCGAGGCGGCGGAGAAACCAATAGCCGGTGAGGCAACACTCCGGGAAGGCGATCAGTTCGATGCCTTGTTCCGCGGCGCGGCGGGTGAAACGGTGGACGGTTTCGAGATTGGCGGCCTTGTCACCGGGCCGGGCTTCGAATTGGACGGAGGCGGCACGCACGTGTTTCATGTGGCAGCGGTTTTTTCCGATCGGATTGAGATTGGCGCCGGATTGGAATCCGGACGGGGGTGTTTCAGGATACACAGGATCACCGTACCGGTTCGTGGCGTGGAGCGGATACACAATTTGGCGCCGATCATCCCCGCCCGGTAGTTCATGATGCGCAGGCCCAGCCCATCGGAACGTTCATGGTTGCGAGGCAGACCGATGCCGTTGTCTTTAATGGAGAGGACCAATTTGTCGGGAGTGTTTCGCAACGTGATCCAAATCCGGTCCGCCCGGCTGTATTTGACGGCATTGTTCACGGCTTCCTGAGCGATGCGGAACAGGTTGAGGGAGACGGTGTCGTCGCTGGGAATTTCTTGGGACCAGCAGAGGAAATGGCAAGGGAGGTTGTGAATCCGGCCGGTTTGTTCCGCCAGTTCCGCCAGCGCGTTCACCAATCCACTGTCCTCCAGTTTGACTGGCATAAGGCCTTGGGACAAGCCGTGGGTTTGTGAAATGGCCTGTTTGACCAGATTGGCGATTTCTTCCACATGCGGCAGACAGGCGGGAAGGTGAGTATGCAATTTTTTCGCTAAGCCTTGGACCAGGCAGGAGATGCCGGTGAGCAATTGGCCCAGCCCATCGTGCAGGTCGCGGCCGATGCGGTTTTGTTCCCGGTGGCTGATCCGCGCGATTTCCCATTCCAGCCGTTTCCGGTCGGTCATGTCGCGGAAAATGGCAAGCACTTCGTGTTCGTTTAAGAGAACGATGCGGATTTCATAATGAAAGACCGCATCCTGGCAGGGGAATTGAAATTCGACTAATTTCGGTTGCTTGCCGGTTAGCACGTGCTGGATATGATTTTCCAGAAGCTGCGTGATGTCAGCCGGCATGATGTCCAGGATGGAACGGTTGAAGGGCGGCATGTCGAACAGGGAATCGCTGAAATCCTTAATCCGCGTGTATTCGAAATGGGTTCCATTCTGACGGATGCGCAGGATGCCGTCGGGAATGGCGTTCAAGACCGCGCGGAGATGGGTTTCGCTTTTCTGGAGGGCGTCTTCGGTTTGTTTGCGCAGTTCGATGTCCGATTCCAAGCGCTGGTTGAGTTGTTTGAGTTCCGCCGTTCGCACCATCACCCGGGATTCCAATTCTTCATTCAAACGCTGCAATTCTTCCGCCATGCTCCGCTGCTGTGACACCGCGTTGTGCACCAATTCGCACAGAATCAGAAGCGTGGTGGTGACGATGGTCATGATGAGGATGGATTCGTACCAGGAATCGACAATGAAAAAGAGCACCCACCCCACTGCGAATAAGGTATATGCGATGATGGAGAGATAAAACCAGCGGGGATACGAAAAGGCGGTGTAGAGAATCGGTCCGATCAACAAGGGCAACAGGTCCGCCAGGGTATGCGCCAGCGATCGGTCCCACCATTGATCGCACCACACGATGAACGCGCCCATGCATGTGACGGTGCAGGCGTATCCCATGAAAAACGTCAGTTGGCTCAATCGGGGCGAGGCGCTCATGGCAAACCGCGGCCAGAAATCCGGCGGAATGGATTCAATCAACCCTGAGTACATTTATAATCCGATCCTGTACTTTCTCCTAGAGGGAGAGTAAATTTCAACCACTTCACGGAGAAGGATACCCTGCGGAGGATCCGGAACCGTCGGCTTTCTCCGCCTGGACCAGCGCCGCGCCGCCGGAAGGCGTGCCTCTTTGAATTGGTTCCCGTTGACCCGTACAGTCCGGCCATTCTGGCCAACGCCGAAAGAGATGTCATGAACCGAATCCAGAAGAATGATCCCAAAGCCGTTTGGAGTTGGTGTTTATACGATTTCGCCAATTCGCCATTCACCACGGTGGTGGTGACGTTTATTTTTGCCAGTTATTTCGCCCGGGTGGTGGCGGGGGATGAAATTCAAGGCTCGGTGATCTGGTCGCGGGGCATCACGGTCTGCGCGGTGGTGATCGCCCTGCTTTCACCCATCATGGGGGCGATGGCCGACCGGGGAGGGTACCGCAAAGTTTTTCTGACCGGGATGACTTTGCTGTGCATTGTGGGATCGGTTCAATTGTATGGGGTGCTGCCGGGCGATGTCATGAAAGGGCTCATTTGGTTTATCATCGCCAATATCGCGTACGAGATGGGCTGTGTTTTTTACAATGCTTATCTTCCGGATATCGCCAGCCCGGACCGCATCGGCCGGGTCAGCGGCTTCGGCTGGGCGTTGGGCTATATCGGCGGCCTGCTGTCCCTGGTATTGGCGCTCATCGCGCTGGTGCAGCCGGAACAGCCGTGGTTCGGTTTTTCGACGGAGAACCATGAGAATCTCCGCGCGACCAATCTCCTGGTGGCCGTGTGGTTCGCGGTGTTTTGCCTGCCGGCGCTGATCTGGGTGCGGGAGGACCGGAGCCGGGTTCAACCCCGCACGGGGCCCATTCTCCGGGAGAGTTTTGCCCAGTTGGTGGAGACGTTCTATAAAATCCGCCGGTACCGCCAGATCGTCCGGCTGCTTATCGCCAAGATGGTTTACAACGACGGATTGATCACGGTCTTTTACTTCAGCGGGATCTACGCGCAGGGCACGTTTGGATTCACGAATGAAGAATTGATCAAGTTGGGGATCGGATTGAACATCGCCGCGGGCGCCGGGGCGTTTTTGATGGGGTACCTGGACGATTACTTGGGCGGACGGAAGACTATCGCGATCAGCCTGATCGGATTGAGCCTGGCCACCCTGACCGCGGCCCTGGCGTCCGGCAAAGCCTGGATTTGGATGGCGGGGATACTGGCGGGGATTTTCTCCGGGCCCAATCAATCCGCCACGCGGTCCCTCATGGCGCGGTTCGTGCCGCCCAGCCAGGAAAATGAATTCTTCGGCTTTTTCGCGTTCTCCGGCAAGGCTACCTCGTTCTTAGGGCCGCTCTTGTTTGGATGGATGACACTCTGGTTCCAGAGCCAGCGGGTGGGGGTATTCGTCATAACCTTGTTTTTCATCGTGGGGGGCCTCATCCTGTGGACCGTGAACGAGGAAGAAGGTATCCGCCTGGCCCGCGAGGATGGCAACGGGAATGAAACGGAAAGCCGCATCCCCTTGGGGTGAGGAACAGAGCGGTGATCTCCCACAATGGGCCGGCGCCGGCCGCTGATTGGTTTTCCCGTGACTCGCGAGGCTCCCGTGTCTCCCATCATGGCACGGCCGCGGGGGCCGCGTTGCTTTGTTTCGTGTTTTTTTATTTTCACCGGTCGCAAACGTACGCTGGAGATGGCGCCCTTCTGGCCCGGATCATCGAAGGCGGGCGCTGGCTGGTCCAAAACGAATTGTTATCCCAGGCCTTTCTGGAGTTACTCTTTCAATTGGCCTCCCCCTGGCAGCGAACGGCTTTGGAGATCATGAACCTGGTTTCCTGCGCGGGCGGGGCGTTGTCGGTGTGGATTCTGTTGCGTTTCGCGCGGCGGTTGTACCATCTGCCTGCGCAGTATCCGCTCCTCCTGTTTTTTTCGTCGGGTTTTTTGGTGTATTCCTGCGGGCACACGGAATATTATCCTCTGGTGTTGCCTGCCCTGTTGGGGTACGGATATTCCGGCGTCGCGTACCTGCGGAGAAACGCGCCGTTGACTCCCGCGTGCGTGATCTTCGTTCTGGGATGCGGGCTGCATTTCGTGACGCTTTTGGCGTTGCCTTCGTTGCTGCTGTTGCCGTGGCTGTCCCGCCGCAAACAAGACTATAGTTCCATTTTGATCTGGTCGATGCTCCTGATTCCTCTGTTTTTGATCCGCGTTTATCCCCAGATTTTGGGACACCAGGCGGCGGGACTCTCCCCGGCGTGGAATGTGCTGCCCCTGTTTCCGTATCCCGGGATGTACCGGTGGTACGCGTTTTTCCAATGGAGTCATTGGCTCGATTGGCTTTATGCCTGGAGTATGCGTTCCTGGCTGTTTCTTCCCCTGACGGCCTGGCTGGTTTGGCGTCAGGGGGTGCGTTCGCTGAGGCTTCCCGAACGGCAGTTCTTGGTGGTGTTCCTCTTGGCCTTCACGGCGTGGACTACGGTGTGGCATCCCGATTTGGGCGTCGAAGCCGATTGGGACTTGTTCGCGCTTGAGGCTGCGCCGGGCCTGTTGCTGTTGCTGTCGTATTGGCCGGATGGGCCCCGGCAGCGGTTCGTCCATGCCGTTGTGATGCTGGCAGCCGTGGCCTCGGTGGCCGTGACCTATTCACGGGTATTGGCGCAGGCCGCTTTTCCCCGCCTGGGCTATGGAGCCGCCCGGATTGACACGCCGCATCCCGGGGCGACGGTGTTTACGATGGACGGCCTTAACCAGCCTCTGCATCGCGGCCGGGTCCGGGAAGGAATCTACTGGTGCAAATGGGTGGATTCAGAAGTTCGCGCCGCCGGGGATTTTTGGCTGGTGGTTACCGCCGGGGAGACGACGGCGGCCCGTTTGGATAAGCCGCTCCGCGGGGAGGGATGGCTCAGCGTGTCGGATCGATGAGCCGCGCGGCGTTTTTCCAGCAAATGCCTTCGAGTTCCTCGTCCGACAAGGGCAGGCTTTTCAAATGATTCAGGGTTTCCTTCTGTCCGGCCCATGGGGAATCGGTTCCGAATAAAATCCGTTCCGGCCCGTGCCGGCGGACCAGATCCACGAAAGCCGCATCGTCGATGTGCCCGAACACGTACGACGTATCGAAGTAGATATCCCTTCCGGCGATGTCCGTGTTTACGGCTTCCCATTGCTTGAATCCGCCCATGTGGGCCAGGATCATCCGCAATCCGGGGAAGCGGTCGTGCAGGCGGGCGAATTGCCGGGGGGTGCTGTTGAGGGTGGGAATGCCGATATCCACGCCGGCGTGAAAGAGGATGATCAGGTTTTCTTCCCCGACGGCTTCGTACAGGGGAAAGAGACGTTCGTCGTCCGGCGGGATTTTGTGGTATTCGGGGTGGATCTTGATTCCCGGGAAACCCCGCCGGGAGAGGTCCCGGATCAAGCCGGGCAAGTCGGGATAGTCCGGGTGGATCGCACCGAAGGCCACCAGCCGCTCATTTCGCAATTCTTCATGCCACCGGTTGATTGATTCCACCTGCGCCGCGCGGGTGGCCACAGGCTGCAGCCAGGACACCGCGATCTCCGCCTGGTCCATGGATTGGCGCAAACTATCTACCCGGCCGTCCAGGGCATAGGGGACCCCGGCTTCTTCCGCCATTTTGGGGACGGCGTTCAGGGCGACATGATCAGGAAAAATGTGCGTATGGACGTCGATGGTCTTCATGATGGCCTCACCTGGGGCGATTGTAATCCGTGGCCAAACCGTTTGTAAAGAAGATCCCGCCGTGCGTTGCTCGCAGCCAATCTTCGCATCCGCTGTTGAACGCGAAATGGTTTTGGTGATATGATGCGCCCATCGGGAAACCGCGAAGGAGGACCGGCTTCCCTGGTGAAAGTGGAGTGCGAAGATATATTTTTATATAAAACCATCCCCGCAAGGAGAAGCGTATGTTGAATCCCAAATTGCTGAACGCCTTTAACGATCAGATCAACGCGGAGCTGTATTCGGCCTATTTCTATCTTTCCATCGCCGGATATTTTGAGTCGATGAATTTAAAAG
>ERZ795045.1883-NODE-1883-length-22166-cov-33.145493_pt1 | contig 22166 bp, 19 predicted proteins | sample MGYA00375129_ERZ795045 | MGnify/ENA primary metagenome ERZ795045 (study PRJEB30174, sample SAMN05720166) | activated sludge metagenome | isolation source: anaerobic digester from wastewater treatment plant | place: Japan | collected 2015-05-15 ...
TGGTGCTCTCCTTTTCCACCAGGGAGGGCTCATAACTGGACAACACAGGAGGCATGGCGCCACCATGAGTTCTGTGAAGTAATCCCTTGGATTCCAAGAACCTCAAATCTCTTCTCACAGTGGAGGGAGATACATCCAGTATTCTGCTTAGTTCCTCCACCGTCACAGCTTTCCCGCTGTTAACCACTTCAAGAATTTTCTGCCTCCGTTCTCCCACCAGCACGTTATCACCTGCTCATTTGTGATTGCTTATGACCACTTATGATTACTTTTGATTATATAGGATCATTTTTGAAAAGTCAATAGTGTTTTGGCTGCTAACTTTTACTACACGGATATTCAATAGCTTTGAATTTATTCAATGCAAACGTATATAATTGAATCAGTTCACTCAAACGAAAAGGAGGGGTAGGTAATGACACCCGAGCAAGTAGCTGAAATGAAACAGGTCATGGTTCATGGACCACTGTTACTGGTATTCTTGGTTTTGGTTATTGTTTTCATCGTTTATTCCACGTCAAAGTGGAAACTTCATCCATTTTTAGCTTTGCTGTTTAGTGCCTATGGATTTGCCTTCTTAGCTGGGATGCCTTTCAAGTACATCGGTACTGTAATTGCTACTGGTTTCGGTAACTTAATGACTAACATTGGGCTGGTCATTGTTTTTGGAACCATCATTGGAACCATTATTGAAAAATCCGGTGCCGCTCTGCGCATGGCGGATTCCGTTCTCAGAATTGTGGGAGAAAAAAGATCTGCCTTAGCAATGAGCATCATCGGTTACATTACCAGTATTCCTGTTTTCTGTGATTCAGGATTTGTCATTCTTTCACCGCTCAACAAGGCTTTAGCAAAAAGAGCTGGCATACCCCTAGCTACCATGGCTGTGGCTCTCTCCACTGGCCTATATGCAACCCACACCTTGGTTCCACCCACGCCAGGGCCCATAGCTGCAGCCGGAAATGTTGGTGCAGACCTGGGCTTGGTTATCATTGTTGGACTCATCGTGGCCATTCCAGCCGCTTTAGTGGGCCTTTGGTGGGCGAACCGTGTAGGCAAGACCATTGTCATTGAAGGCACAGAAGATCAAATGAGCTACGAAGAGCTGAAGAACCAATACAAGAAACTGCCCAATGTGTGGCTTTCTTTCGCTCCTATCGTTGTTCCCATAGTTTTAATAGGTTTGTCTTCCGTGGTCAGCTTCACGAAGTACACAGGCTTTGGTAGCGCATTCATTGCATTCCTGGGCACCCCAGTAAACGCACTCATGGTTGGCGTACTGCTGTCCTTCCTTTTGCTACCAAATCTGTCTGAAGAAACGCTCAGTGGTTGGGTCGGAAAAGGCCTGCTCGATTCAGCTAACATACTGCTCATAACCGGTGCTGGAGGATCCTTAGGTGCAGTGCTTTCCAATTCTCCCATAGCTGACTACATAAAAACCCTTGCCACGGGGAACTTGGCAGGTATTGGTGCCATCGTACTTCTTTTTGTAATCTCCGCTTTACTCAAGACAGCACAGGGTTCCTCAACGGTGGCTTTGGTGACCACCTCCAGCATGATGGCTCCCATGTTGGCACAGCTCGGCATCACCACACCTTTACAGCTAGCATTAGCAGTAATGGCCATAGGTGCAGGCGCCATGACCGTGTCTCATGTGAATGACAGCTACTTCTGGGTGGTAAGTCAGTTCAGCGGTATGAAAGTCACCGATGCTTACAAAGCACAGACCATGGGCACATTACTTGAGGGACTAGCGACCATAATTACTACCATTATCATATACGCCTTATTCGCCTAACATCAGTTGGTGATAAGCGAATGAAAGTACTGATAGCACCTGATTCTTACAAAGGCAGCCTTTCCTCAAAGCAGGTGTGCGAAGCCATAGAAGAGGGCTTACTCAAAGCCAACAAAGAAGCTTTTGAAGTGTTGAAAGTGCCCATAGCGGACGGTGGAGAAGGCACCGTTGATGCGTTTCTGAGTGCCATGGGCGGTGAACTGGTACAGGTAACCGTTACAGGGCCTTTGGGCGAACCTGTGAGTAGTTTTTACGGCATCCTGCCCGATGGCACAGCAGTCATTGAAATGGCCGCAGCTTCCGGACTAAGCCTGGTACCAGCACATCGTCGTAATCCGTTGATTACCACCACTTATGGCACCGGCCAGCTCATAAAACATGCACTTGACCGTGGCTGCATGCGATTCATTGTAGGCATTGGAGGTAGTGCTACCAACGATGCCGGCGCGGGCATGCTACAAGCACTGGGCATAGAGTTTTTGGACGAAACAAGCCAAGAAGTACCATGGGGCGGAGGCAACTTAGATAAAGTAGCCACCATTGATCTAAGTGGCATGGATCCTCGTCTTAAAAAAGCTGAGTTCATCGTTGCATGTGACGTGGACAATCCACTGTGTGGGGAAAATGGCGCATCAGCCGTTTATGGGCCTCAGAAGGGCGCCACCCCGGACATGGTGAGGCTGCTTGACAGAAATCTTTCCCATTTTGCAGATGTTGTTTCAAGAACCTTAGGTGAAGACCACAGAGATGACCCGGGAGCTGGGGCAGCAGGTGGTTTGGGCTTTGCTTTCAAAGCCTTTTTGGACGCTCAGATGCGCCGTGGCATAGACGTTGTCATGGAAGTTACGCACATGGACACGTTAGCTGCCCAATGTGACATCATAATTACTGGTGAAGGCAGAACTGATTTTCAAACGGCTCAATTTGGCAAAGCACCTTCCGGTGTGGCAAACTTGGGCAAACGTGTGGGGAAACCCGTTCTGCTCATTTCTGGCGGTCTGGGAGAAGGTTACCAAGAGCTCTTTGACCAGGGCGTGGTTGCTGCCTTTTCCATAGCCAATGGCCCCATGTCCCTGCAGGAAGCCATGGAGAACGCCTACAGTCTACTCGTGGATAAAGCACAGAACATTGGCAGACTCTTAGTTGCTTTAGCTGGGTTGAGCTAAACACAAGAGCCGCTGGCGAACTTCCCCCTAAAGGAGTTCCTCCAGCGGCTCTTTTATCAGTTCTAAATCCAGAAACGCATAATCATCTAAAACGGACTGGGGATAATTAAGCGCCCTTGCCTCCTTGGCTTTCTCAATAGCGGAGCATATAAGTTCAGAACTTTTATCCTGGCGGTAGTCCACCTTTTTCATTACGACAGATTTGTACGGCACCTTAGTAACTTCCACATTTCCTGTCATGGGATGCGTAACCAGATCGTAGCCCTCAGCAAAAAGTTGCTGGCATCTTACAAAGACATCCAATACAGAACCATCCACGAAGACCACTTGCTCAGGATACTTCTCCGCAACTTTTCTGTTATTGGTCACAACCACAACAGACCCCTCAACAACAGCGCGATTATTCTGTTGATTACTTACGTAGTGCGGTTTTTGGCAGAAAAAGCAGCCTTCGCCCATTTCCCCTGTTTCACGGTCTGTCACCGTTACACATATCTTGTCGTAGTCCAAATCTGTGTTGTGTGCAGGGACATCAGTTTGAACTAAATACGCAAATATGGATTGCTCCTCGCCTGCAAATTCTGTGACTCTGTTTATTTCCAGTACGTCCACCGTTTCTCCATTGATTTCCACCCTGATGTCATCTTTTGTAAGCTCCGGACTTATATCAGGCACGTTTCCCATCTTGATCCGATTCGGTGCAATTCTCTTGACATCGGCAACATTAGGTAGACGACCTAACTGATCCCTTATTACATTTCCCTTTTTTAAGCTCATGGGACGAAAATAGATTATGAAAGTACTAAAGGGCACATGCGGCATCCACGCATGCATCCCGTACATTTCTAAACCATCTATGCGTGGATTAATCTCCAAATCGTTGAAGGCCAAAATGTTCCATGCCCAATACTCCAAATTCTTGTCTCCGTAATCTTTAAGAGCAGCTAATGCAATGTAGTTCCCTTCTTCCACGGAGAGACTATAATTGCCATCCTTGTCAGAATGGGTTTGATAACACAGCTTAAACCCGTCCCCACAAACGTTAATTTCTGCGCCTTCAAGTGGGTTACCACTAAAGTCCGTTACCTTACCGTATATTTTGACCATCCTGATCGCCCTTCTCCTTTGTTTCTACAACACCACCGCCCTATTTTTGCTCATTTTCTCCGCTATGGTGTACATGTTGCCCACACTGCCAACCTGTAGTTTTTCCTTAAGTTGGTAGTAGTCCAGGCAAGTCCCGCAGGAGATTATTTCCACGCCCGTGGTTTCAAGTTCTTTAAGATCATTTATGACCTCCGAACCTTCCGTGGTAAGAAAAACTCCCCTGTTCAGGAAAATCAAAGAAATTGGCTTCCGCTCAAGCTCTTTAATAGCGTAAATGTAATTCTTCATGAGCAACTTGCCCAGAGCGGGGTCTCCTTGACCAAAAGCGTCAGTAGTAACTACCACCACATAAGATTGACTTTCTGTTGTTGTCTCACACTGTATCACATCTGGCAAATTCTCAGCTGCCACCCCATGAACTGCTCCCGGCAGTGGTGTGAGCGTGAGGTAGAACAAGCCTTCCTTGCTTTCCACAGCCACATCATAGCTGATACTGGCAGCAAACTTTGAAACGTTTTCCTTAGCAACTTCGTTATCTACAATGACTTTAACAGTTTTACCAGGAGCTGATTCTACGGCCTTCTTAGTCATTATGACCGGCGTTGGGCATGCCTTACCTCTCGCATCTACGATGATGTCACTGCCATTGTTGTTGTTGTTTTCCATAAAAGTCCATCACTCCTTTTCTTTTCAAACAAGTGGTTTCACAATACGTTTCATGGCTTGGATTGTTTTCTGGATGTCCTCTTCGGTGTTAAAGTAACCCACCGAAAACCTTACTGTGCCTGTTTCAAAACCGCCAATGCTCTTGTGTGCTAAGGGCGCACAGTGCAAACCAGGCCTCGTTGCAATGCCATATTCCCTATCCAACAGGGCACTCACTTGTGCTGGGTCCACACCCCTTATTACTGCTGAAACAACCCCAACCGTGCGATTGGGATCTTTGGGCCCAAACACGACAACGTTGTCAAGCTCACTTAGTCCGTCCAAGAGCTGCTTCGTCAGCTTCTGTTCATGCTGGCGTATGGCTGACAAGCCCACCTCCATGATGAACTCCAGTCCTGCCTTTAGCCCGGCTATGCCAGGCACGTTCAAGGTGCCACTTTCCAGTTTGTCAGGCATGAAAGGTGGCTGCTCAACGGACTCAGAAAGGCTGCCCGTGCCTCCCTCGATGAGGGATTCAACCTCAACACCTTTCCCAACCATCAAAACACCTGTGCCCGCAGGTCCCATGAGGCCTTTATGACCAGGCACGCACAGAAGATCTATGTAAGATTCTTCCATGTCAATTGGCAATATACCTGCTGTTTGTGCTGCATCTACCAAGAAAAGCACGCCGTGGTCATGGGCCACTTTTCCTATGTCAGCAATGGGCATAATAGTGCCTACTACATTTGAAGCATGGATTACTGCGATGAGCTTTGTGTTGTCCCTGATTGCCTCTGCAATTTGCTCAGCTGCCACAAAACCTTCATCGTTTGCCTGCACCACGGTCACCTCAACACCGCTCTTCTGCAGTTTACTAAGTGGCCTTAACACAGAATTGTGCTCCATACTGGTGGTAACTACGTGATCACCCTTTCCTACCACACCCTTTAGTGCCACATTCAGAGCTTCGGTGCAGTTCTTGGTGAACACAACCTGAGCGGGGTCTTGCACATGGAAAAATGATGCCAACATCTTCCTGGTTTGATACACAAGCCTGTCTGCTTCCAGCGCAAGTCCGTGGCCGCTTCTGCTGGCATTACCGCTGTAACGCATAGCGTAGTCCACTGCCCGGTAAACCGACTCGGGTTTGGGCCAAGAAGTGGCTGCATTATCTAAGTAAATAACGTTTTTGTCAAAGCTTTCGCTCATGGCACTTACCTTTTTCAGTTTATCACCAAGGAAACAAAAGTCCGCACACACAACGTCTGAAGACAGCTTGATTTATAATGAGTGTGGGAGCAGAAGGGTGCTGGTGTGCCTGCCGGACTTCAAATCCGGTTCCTCGTCCAAAAGACGAGGGGTGGGTTCGATTCCCACATGCTCCCGCCAACAACTTTATCCAGTTCGCAAGTTATTTGACGCAAGTCCTGCTACCGATTTTACTTACATTACCATTCTTGCAAACAGTGAAGTGTCGCTCTTCAGTTATCAAGACACACAGAAAAAGCACCACTAATGCATCCGCTAAGGTATTGAGCTCACTACTCGCCCCTTGTTATCACGCAGCTCGGCTGGATCTCCATCATTGTTCCAAACGTTACCCGTAGGCCATTTGAGCACTTTTGGCGGATCGTCGTACGCCTCGGGCCCTGAGGTAATAGTAACCGTTTGACCCTTCTTCAAAATAAAACCATCAGGAAACTTGAAGATCTGGTTGCCCTTAACACTTACAAGTTCCCAACCGCTCATATCTATGTCAACGGTGTCGTTGTTCTTTATGACCACCTTTTCTCCTACGAGGTCCTTGCTAATTATGGACACCTTCGGTAAGTCATTTGGCTGAGCTGTTGTGGTAGTGGGTTTAGGTTCAGGTTGGGGTTTGGACTCTGCCGTAGGTGTTGATGCCGGTGCTGGCGTTGGTGTTGGTGCCGGAATCACTGGAGTAACTTGAGAAGTCTGCGAATTGCTTTCTAAACTAACTGGCTCGACATTCCAGGTAGTAGTTGATCCATCACTCTGAGCAACAACCGTACCTTGTGTGTCCGTGCGAAAAACCTTCACATGGTTGGTCTGGAGTCTGCTCAAGGTTTCTTGTGCAGGATGCCCATAGCTGTTCTCACCCACTGATATGACGGCGTACGCAGGTTGAACAGCGCTAATAAACTCCGTGGAAGTAGAGTACTTGGAGCCGTGGTGCCCGACCTGAAGAACCGTTTGCGGTTCGACTACGCCAGCGTTTATCATGTCAGCCTCAGCTTTTTGTTCAGCATCCCCTGTTAGCAAAAATGAAGTAGTGCCGTAACTGATTGACACCACAGCTGACCAGTTATTCGTGTCATCAGCTTCGTAATCCTTCACAGGACCCCACATGGTTACCTTTACATCCGGATCCAACGAAATGGTGACTCCTTTTTGTGCAGTCTTTATGGTCAGCTTCTTTGCTTTGGCTGCGCTCAGTACGTCTAAATAACTCTGGGTACTATGAACCACCTTCGGCATGTAAAAAGAACCAATGGTGAATGACTCTATTACTTCGTCTGCAGCCCCAATGTGGTCGCTATCAGGATGACTCAGGACAAGTGCATCAATTTCACTCACAGAATGGCTTTTGAGGTAACTTATGATGGTATTAGCTGCTTGATTTGGCCCTGCATCATACAGCATGTTTTTCCCATTGGGAAATTGAACCAGCACAGATAAGCCTTGCCCCACATCAATGTAGCTGACTACGAGCTGCGAGCTTGTAGTTGGGGAAGATGGCGAAGAGGAAGAAGAACTGCAGGCACTCAAAGTGATGAGGAGAAAAACACATGATAATACAGCAATCAACCTTCGGATCTTCTTGTTTACCACGTCTATTACTCGTCTTTCTCCCAAAGCTCGTCCATGAGCTTCTGTATTTGCTCAAGCCTGCTCTGAGTCTCGTCCTTGTCCACCTTCCATAAACCACACGCTGTTTCATACACAACATCGTTTACGTGTACTTCGCATGCGAACTTTTCCTTAGTCACGGGAAGCGTAGTTTTGTCCTCCAGTTCAATGACTACGATATCACCGTTATTTTCAAACCTGTCCACCACACCTTTTCTCATATTCCATATACACCTCCAAACTCATCACTTAAAGAGAATACCTGAGGCCGTACTAAGTCGATTTTAAACTGTCAAAGTAGCTTCCTCAACGCTTAATTTCAACCTTTTCCATTCTGCTTAAATACCAGTTTGTGAGGTCTTTGACTGTTTCTTCCATGGGCATGGGAACAAAACCCAACTGCTGGCGAATCTTTGAGCTGTCAATGGCACTTTTACTGCGCAGGGTTTTTAGTGCATAAACGCTCATTTGAGGTTCCACCCCTTTGCTTACTTCGTACCATTCCATGAAAGGACTAACCGCCATGGCTAAACCGTAAGGTATTTCCTTTAAGTTGAAGGGCTTACCAGCCGTTTTGAAGCACTGCTCCAGAAAATGTCTCATGGAGATGTAGTCACCCGCCACAATGTAGTTCTCGCCACATTCGCCCCTTTGTAGTGCCAAGTACGTGGCTTTTGCCACGTCTCGCGCATCCACAAAGTCGTAACCCCCTGAAACGTACCATTTAAGCTTACCGCTAAGCGCGTTCATGATCAGCTTGCCCACAATGGACGTGCGAAAATCATAAGGTCCCACAATACCAGTAGGATGCAAAACCACGGTGCAAAGTCCTTCCTTTGCTGCCTGAAAAGCCAACAGTGTTGCTTTTACTTTGCTCTTTGCGTAAGCACCCTGTACTCGATCCACCGAAAGTTCCTTGGTCTCTTTTATGGGCCCTTCACCATCAGCAGGCAAAGCATGTATGGAACTTATGTAGATCAGCTTCTTAACACCGTTCGCTTTGCACGCTTCAATGACGTTTTTGGTACCTTCCACGTTGACAGCTTCCAACTTATGTTTACTGGCCTCAGTTATGCTAACTAGACCAGCAGCATGCACCACCGCTTCTGCACCTTTCAGCGCTTCTTTTATCTGCTCAGGGTTCGTTATATCGGCACGCACCACCCTGACACTTAAGCCCTCTAAGGACTGCAAGCCCTCCTCCGGGTGCACCACAGCTAAAATATCGAAACCCAACTTGAGAAAGAACCTAACCACATTGTTCCCTACTAATCCCGTTGCTCCTGTTACTGCCACTAACACAGTGGATTCACCTCACTTTAATTCCAAAAAGTAAAACATGTATTAGGTGCTCCACCACTTCTCTCAACGCCTCTTCACTTCCGAAGGAACTTAGCTGTGTTTCCACTCCTTTTAGCCACAAAAGAATAGTGCTTGCAAGCAGCTCTGAATCAGCTTTGCGGAAAGCCCCAAGTTCCATACCATTTTCCAAAATGCTTTTCAGGGTACTACGCTCAAAGTTGTCATAACGCTGGTGCACTTCCTTTATGAGGGGAAAAAGCTGGTCATACTCCTGTTGGAACCTTGCGTACTCCCTTGACAACCTCCCTATTTCAAGGGTTCTGCTTAGTGCATATGCCTTGAGTTTTTCTTCCGGAGTAGGAGCATTTTTCACAGCATCATCAATGCTCCAAATAAGCCTGCCAATTTCTTCATCAATGACAGCCCTGAGCAAAGACTCCTTGTCAGGGAAATAGTAGTAGATGGCTGACTTAACCTTCCCAAGTACTCTTGCAATGTCAGAGACAGTAGTCTTCTTGTAACCAAACTGCTGGAACAACGTTTTGGCAGTTTGGACAACTGCACTTCTAAAATCGTCGCTATTTGACCTTTTTACCATATTGTTCAAATTATACAATATAAGTCAACATACTTAGCAAAGAAATAGGAGCTTTCCTCCCGTCTTACAACTGGTCACCAAAAAGCAAAGCGCCGCTAATAGGCGGTATCGCTCAACTCTGCTTGGAGCATGTTTAGTATGGCAGTATCATCAAACTCTGCAACAGCTTAGTTTTTGGCATTTTCGCAGTGTCTTGTCCTCCTGCGCAGCTGTTCCCGCAAGGTCCTCTTTGGCAAACTTGGTAACATATAAACCATGACGCAAGAAACTTCTCCAACAAATCCTATTAGAGCCATTGCTTTGCTTTCCGGCGGCTTGGACAGCATGCTGGCAGCCAAACTTGTTTTGGAGCAGGGCATTGAAGTCATAGGCATTTCTTTTGAAAGTCCTTTTTTCAATGCTGACCGAGCCAGAAAAGCAGCAATGCAGTTAAGCATACCACTGATAACCTGGGACATCACCGATGAGCTTACTGAAGTTCTTAAGAATCCCAAGCACGGTTTTGGCAGATTTTTCAACCCCTGCATTGACTGCCACGCTTTGATGGTGAAAAAAGCATTAGAGCTTTTACGCTCACTGCAAGCACAGTTCATCATCACAGGCGAAGTGCTTCACCAAAGGCCAAAGAGTCAAAAGATGCACGGGCTCATGGCCGTAGCAAAAGACAGCGGCGCTCAGGATCTCATCCTCAGGCCTTTGTCGGCAAAACTGCTGCCACCCACAAAACCAGAAAAGGAAGGCTGGGTTGACCGATCCCAACTACTTGACATACAAGGGCGGTCTCGCCAAAGACAGCTGGAATTGGCACAAGAACTGGGCATAACTGACTACCCCATGCCCGCAGGAGGCTGCCTGCTCACTGATATGAGCGTCTCACGACGGCTGCAAAGAATATTTGAATACTGGAAAGAGGACATTGACGGACCATTCCTTGAGTTATCCAAGGTGGGACGGCACTTCTGGGCAGGTAACCATCTAATTGTGGTGGCCAGGAATGAACAGGAAAGTTACCACCTGCGTTCGCTCATTAAAGCATGGGACTACAAAGTGGAACTCTTGGACATACCAGGACCCACCACCTTGGTGCGGTGCCACGACCAGCCCACAGCAGACATTTTGGAGCTCGCAGCCATGCTCACAGCTCGCTACAGCAAAGCCAGAACCATGCCCTCAGTCGAGGTGAAGGCTGAAAACTATTTGTTCCTGCAAGTCAAAACCCTGCAGGTAGAACCCTCGGCACTGGCTGAAGCCATGGAGCACATGAGAGTGGAACAACTGTGAAAAACCGGTAAATGCGGTGTAAAAAGTATAATGCTTCTTAAAAGGGGTGAAAACTTTATGCGACTATTTGTTTCGGTTGATTACGAAGGCATTTGGGGCGTTCCATCTTGGGAATTCATGAAAACAGAGGAAGCGAAGCAGCTTCTTCACAGGGAACTAAACGTGCTTCTAAGAGCCATTGGAGAAATGGACGGCAATGCCTATGTGCTCATGGTAGATAGCCACGCTCACGGGGAAAACATCTGCCGCAGCATGTTGGAAACGGGTTCTGTGAAGTTGGATCTCATATCAGGTTACCCGCGGCCCAATTACATGATGACCGGCATCGATGACAGCTTCGATGGGGTCATGTTTGTGGGATACCACACCAAAGTTGGTGGCTGGGGCGCCATGGATCATTCATACTCCTCATCCACCATTTATCGCGTTCTGGTTAATGGCAAAGAAGTTGGAGAATCCACCATTAACGGCTTTTTGGCTCACTACTACGGCGTGCCGGTAATCTTGGTTAGTGGTTCCGAGGAACTGGAAGAGGAGATAAAGGAAAACCTGCCCGAAGCAGTATTCCATGCCACGAACAAAACATGGTCCCGTTTTAGTGCTCAAAGTTATCACAACGCATTACTGACGTTGCCAGAGAAAGTGCACCAAGCACTGCAAAATGCAAAGCCACTTAAGAGCTCCTCCATTGCAAAAATAGGTGAAACCACGTTCACTGTGGAGTTTCTTAATCGGCTCGCTGCTGACGTTACCTCAGAGCTGCCCTTTGTAAAACGCCTAAGCTCACGCAGTATTGAGTTCACACTGCCCGAGTACGACCAAGCGTTCCATGCCTTCCAAGCCATTGTTTTCATGGCTTCTTCTGCAATGAGGTTGTAAAACATGAAGGGCACTGTGGCGGGCACTGCCCGTGGCAGAGAAAGAACACATGAAGTAATAGGCTTCCCCATACTTTTCTCAGCGCGTTGGCTACATGTGATAACCCAAGATAACTTTGATGCCTACATCCCGCGCACCTTCAGTGGACGCACTTGGCTTGTGAACACAGTGGATGGTGAGCCCACCTTAAGCGTTTTTGTCATGGATAATAAACCCATGTACTGGCTTAAGCAGGTTAAGTACATTGAGAGCATATACCTTGACGAAGAACCAACGAAGCAAGTGCCCATGCCAAATCTGGAGCTTAAACAGTTCAGCAAGGGCAAACTTTCCTTCACAGGTGTGCCTCTTTCTTTGTTGGGTCCCTTGGTGGGAAAACGGCTTTGGTGGGTGCAGAGCAGTGACGGCCTGGAACGGGTAATAACCAATCATCAATTGGAAAACTGGATCTTAACTGATCAGCGCGAACTCATAAATCTGAGCGCAAAAGCCGGTAGCTGGATTAAAAACGTAACACGATTCTGTGGGGAAAAGGGGTACATCTCTTTGTGATTACCTTTTCAGTATTTGGCAGGAAACACAGCGGAAAAACCACGGTGTGCCAGGAACTCATCAATGTGCTTTCAGAACTGGGCACCGTGGGTTATGAAAAGCGCACTCACACCACCATCAAACTGGATCAGCACCTCCAAATGACTCACCAAACACTGTGGTCAGTGGTGCGTGATAAGCAGAACCTTCAGCTCATTGCAACTAAGGAAACCATGAATTTGCCCGCAGTGGATTTTTTAGTTGTGGAGGGCTATGTCCCAGACGTGCCTAACATACTCTGTGTGAAACACCCCTATGACTTGGAAGCCATAACACCCTTCACCCTGGCTGCAGTATCCTTAAATGGCGTTCACGGTACCAAACCAGTGGACGAACTTAGGAACATCATTACCGATTACCTGCAGAGCATGGAAAAAGACAAGTAAGTAAACCTTTTTGTTACAAGGTTTCTTTGTAGTTGTTAAGCAGTAGTTTGAACAGCTTACCGTGGTTAGGAATTTTCAGATGCAGCAGCTCGTGAATGACAACTTCTTTAATGAACGCCCGGTCCTGCGTGAGCAGATCCTTGGAAAAGGTGAGCCTGCCCTTGGAGGAACAACTTGCCCATTTGTGCTTCATTCCCCTTATTTGGACTTCTTTAGGTCGCACGTCCATGCTTTCAGCTAACTGGTAAACCAAAGCTTTCAATTCTTCGGGTTTCATCGCGCACCCACCTTCAAAAGTAGCATTAGCTGTTCAACCGTTTTCGCCAGGGCTTCCTTCTCTACGTAACGTGCGAGCACCGCATACATTTCTATGCGCACCTTTTTTTCTCCGTCTTTACTCTCTGCCCAATGAGGGTTTTCTGCAAGAATTCTACCAACGGCTTTTGCTGCTTCTTCTGCGTTCTCTACCCCTTGGCTGTGTAACATCCAATAGACTGTGAACACAGCCGGATTCATGCCCTTCTCTGCTTGCTCCATCCTTGCTCTGTTTATTTCGCTGATGATCTCCTCGAGCTGCTTCAAACTCTCTTGTGCGGTTTGCTGCTTTTCCATGAAAGCCTGTACAATCTTCTCGGCACGCTCACCGATGGATAACAAATAGGGGTTTTTACGTGCCTCTTCGCGAACCAGCTTTGCAATACTCTTTGCAATGTTGAAAACCTTCTCCGTGTCCGATTCCTTACTTTGTCTTATCCTTTCCAACAGGTGCTCGTCGATCTCGTAAATTTTCAGACTGAGCTCGGGTGCGGTGGACTGTGTGTGATCCTGCACCAGTTTTGCAGTCTTTTTAGTAAAGCTCCTGCTGACCAGAGGTAGGGGCCCAAAGGCTTCTCTGATGAGCGCACTCATCCTACTCAAGGTTTCATAATCCTGCAGGTAGGGGCTCAGGAAGGGATCGGGAGAGATAACTTCGTAAATGCTGGAAAGTTCTTTGTAGAACACCTGAAACTCTTTTCTTTTCTTCTCATCTTGGAAGTACTCCAACACACTTTCCACTGCCTTATCACGCTGTTTACCTTCTACCAGCGTTAAGTACTGGCTCCTACCTTCTTCCATGAGCAGGGTAAAGCGTCCCTTAAGCTGGCTGATTTCCCTGACAACCTTTTCAATGTCTTCCACGTCCTGTGAATCGAAAGCTAATGCCTTCTTAAGGTCTTCAAACACACCAACAAAATCCAATATGAAACCGCAGGGCTTCACCAACCCTTCTTCATCCTCGTAAGGTCTGTTCACGCGCGCAATGGCCTGTAAAAGGGTGTGGTCACGCATGGGCTTATCCAGGTACATGCAGTAAAGTATGGGAGCGTCAAAACCCGTAAGCAGTTTCTCTGTAACGATGAGAATTTTAGGTAATTCATCCTTCTTTTGAAAAGCCTTTCTGATATGTTTTTCTTTGTCCGGAGGGTAGTGAAACCGTCTAAGATGTGGCGGGTCATTCTGTGCCGCGCTTATGACGACCTCGCTGTATTCAGGAGGCAGGATCTTGTCCAGTTCATCTTTGTAAAAAGTGCAGGCCTCTCTGTCCACGGCTACCAAGAATGCCTTAAAGCCCATGGGTTCCACGTAGTTTGTAAAATGTTCTGCCACAGCCCTGGCAACCTTGGAAACCCTTTCCCTGCTCTTGAGCATGTTTCTCAGGTTCACAGCTTTTTCTAAAACCCGGTTCAGCGCCTCAAAGTCAGCCACGCCTTCCGCCTCACTCAAACTAAGAAATTCACGGTCCAGCGTTTCTTTGTCCACCCTTAGCTCATTGGGAGCCAAACTGTAGTGAATCTCCACTGTGCTGCCGTCTTCAATGGATTCAGCTATGCTGTATTTGTCCAAGTAGCCCTTCGGATCGTCAGCGCCAAAGATTTTGAACGTACCCTTTCCATAGGCCGTTTTGTCAATGGGCGTGCCAGTGAAACCGAAGTACGTGGCATTGGGCAGAGCTGCCATAAGGTAGTTGCCCAGATCCCCCATGGTGGTTCTGTGTGCTTCATCGATGAGAACAAAAACGTTGTCACGGGTATTAATGTTTGCTGGCATGCCTTCGAATTTCTGTATGGTGCTGACTATGAGACCACGTGTGTCTTTTCTGAGCAACTCTTCCAAGTGCTTTTTGCTCTGTGCTACGCGGTCTTCATCAATCTCAAAACCCACGGACTTTAGGTTGCCAAACAACTGTGCCTCAAGCTCATTTCTGTCCACCAGCATGATCACCGTGGGATTAGAAAAAGCAGGGTTCTGTAATATGAGTCTGGCTGCTGCTATCATGGTATAGGTCTTACCTGAACCCTGGGTGTGCCAAATGAGGCCACGTTTTCTGGAGGAGTCTTCGGCCCTTTGGACGATTTTTCTCACGGCTCTGATTTGATGCGGCCTAAGAACTACCTTCTTAAGTTCATCATCCTTGCGCGTGAACAAAATGCCGTTAAAAAGCAGATCCAGGACGTTTCGCTTATCAAAAAAGGTCTTCACAGTGTCTTCAAACGATTTTGTCTCCTTGTCCACCTTCCAGTTAAACAGCGCTTTTGGCGTGAAAGACCACGTGGCAGCGTAGAAAAAGTGGATCACCTGCGTGAGCGTGTAAATCTGCAGTACCTTCATGGCCTCGGGCGTTTCACGGTGATACCGAGCTACCTGTTCCAGCGCTTCTCCCAATGCGTCTTCCCGATGCGCCGCCTTGGTCTCCACAAAGAACACAGGAATACCGTTTATGAGGAACACCACATCGTAGCGGTTCCTGCTTCTGCCGTTGTAGAACGAGAACTCATCAGTTACCTGAAACACATTATTATCGGGCTCAATGTCAATGAACTTCACATTACGCTCTCGCTTCTCATTGGGGACATAAACCGTCTTCTTCCCACAAAGATGTTCCCAAACTTCCAGGTTGCCTTCCATGGTCGCAGGTATTTTTTCCAGACGCTTCATGAGTTCATCAACCAAATCGTCGGTCAGAAAGTCATTAAGACGAAAGAGCTGCTGCCTTAGAACATCGCGGAAAAACAGACTGCTTTCTGACCCACGTTTTTCCAAAGCTTCGTTGCGACCAACGTACTGCCACCCCAAACTGAGAAACAAGTTTGTACCTTCACCCGTTTGGTAAACGCCCTGCTCCTCTTGAACATACCTCAAAAGAGCATTTTGCACAGCGTCCCGCTCGTTACCCAAGTACCCCATCTTAGGTCCACACCCCCACTAACAACAATGGTTTCCCAAAAATGTGTTATCCACTTTCCTCTTCCTCACCAGTTCTAAACTTTACCCTGAGCTTGCCACTCATGAGCATGTGCAACATGGAGTTGAAAAGATTGTCCAGCGCTTGCTTCTTTTTCTCTTCAGCCTGTATTTTTTCATCAACAGTTTGCAAAATCTCTGCAATACGCTGCTGAACAGCAAGTGGTGGAAGAGGAATAGATAGCTCTTTCAAAACAGTCAGAGTAACACTTGCTTGGTTAACATATCTTCGACGAATGCGAAGATAAACTTTATCAGTCCAGTTTTTATGAAGGTAACTAGATAAGAAAACAGGATTCACTATCTCCCGCTTCAAAACCCTTATAATCGTCATGTGATTAGACAAAGTAAAATCGCCTTCAATGTTCCAATAAGCAGTTTTGCCTACCAGTTCTTCACTATTTGTGTTGTCGAAAATCACATCACCAAGGTGCAGCTTGTAATCCTTTATATTGTCAAACGGCTGAATATACTTAACGGCCTGGAGTGTTATCCTTCCGTCTTCGGTAATGTTGAAAGGCCTTATCTGCGGTATACCATTGCCCTCATCGTTCCAGTTACCTTGAGCCAAACCATTCTTTAGTTTAAGAAATCCTTTTGCTTGCATTTCACCCAGCTTCGCCACTTCCCAGCTTTCCGGAATTAAACCAATTTCAGTTTCCTTCAAATTGATGCGGTCTGCTTCTTCTAAACTCACAGGGCCGTATGTGAAAAGGTGCTTCATAAGTGATTTTTTCAGCTCTTTTGCCGCTTCAATGACCTTTTCAGTTTTCTCCCGTGCTTCTTGCACTGCTGAAAGCACATAGGCAATGGCCTTCTGCTCTTCCACTGGCGGAATTGCAATAGGTATAACCAGCATTTTGTCTTTGTTAAGAGTATTCCCTTTAACCGCTTTATCGAAGTATTTAGAGAAGTCTATAGTTGGCAGATAATAGAGTAAGTACATTTTATCAATAGACCCAATCGGGTATATTGACACAATAGCCTCATTATGTACAGCATCAATAGCCAATATCGAAGTCCTGCCTATGGTCAATTTGAAACTCATTAGTAACGTCCCAGCTCTTGAAACATTCTTGAAATACTTTTCCAATGCATAGTTGGATATCTTCTCTTTTGTCTCAGTTATAGTACCGAATGGCTTCATGTCAGATATGCTGACCCATGGAAAACTACCATTTTCCCATGATTCCTTCTCCTTGCGAGCTGGAGTGCGTCCAATCTGAATATTAGCAAGTTCACCCAGCTTCACTGCTTCCCAATCCGCTGGGATTTCGCCAATTTCCGTGGTTTTGAAGCTTGTTTCCTCATAAAAAGTGACTCTTCTTTCCATGGTTTTCTCCTCAATCCTCAAGAAAGTAGTCCCCGTCAATCTTTTTTATTTGCACGGCTCTCAGAACATGAACGCCAACGTTATAGTGGATCATATAAATGCTCCTAAACCTGTTTTTTCCAATTCCTTTCACGTCATGATCCCTTTGTGAGCCCTTTATGAGCCCTTTGGGCCCTTTATGAAATAGCACGTTCCCTTGCCTGTTGTACCCATTCTTTCCATTAAGGCCTTATCCACAAGCTGCTGCAGATCCCGGCTTGCCGTAGCTTTAGATACACCGTTGATTTCTTGATATTCCATGTTTGTTATGGATCCATGTTTCTTAACATAAAGCACAGCCTTAATTTGTCTTCCATTCAGACCAAGCTTCCCGAGGTTTTCTTCGTTGTAAATGTCTTTGAAGAACTGAACCGTGAAGCTCCCAGTACCTGTTTCTTTTACAATGAAAACTGGTTCAGGTAAGCCTTGTTCAGTACACAACCTAACCATTTTCGCCGTCCCAGTACCCCATCTCTCAATTAGTCCGGCTAAATAAAAAGCTTCTGCCAAAAGTGTGTTACGGTGTACGGTATCATGTACCTCTTTCTTTAAATCCTCGGTAGTTAGTGGAGGCAAAAGCTTACCTGGATTGCTAAACCAAATTTCATCATCAAAAATTCTTATGAGAATCTGAGAGGTGTAATCTGAGTAGTCTCGGTGAACTAAGGCATTAATCAAGGCCTCTCTTAAAGCATCTAGTGGATAATCCCATATTTCTCTGCGCCGAGTTCCTTCAAGCGTAAGTTCAGTAACCGATGTATCAAATTTGACGTTCAAGTGCTTTTTTATCACTTCAAGTGAGCCATCCAGCTGCTGAAGCAGATTCCCCTTGATATCCACTGTGTCCAATATGGTTGTTCCATCTTTGAATCGGCCAACCCTGGTATAGGCACTGATAAAGTGCTCTTGCGGGTCTTTACCGAAAAGTAACATGCATGCCCTTGTCAAATGTCCATCTGCTGTTACAAGTTTTGTCTTCCTGAGCAGCCATTCTGTACTTTCATTACCTGCATAAGACACGCGATTTAAAGCTAATAGACGCTTCCACCGCTCAATAGTTTCAGAGTCCAGATCGTTTAAACTCCCCTCCACAGGAAAGCTGTCCCACGTCTTGTCAGTCCGCTCAAGCAATAAGTTTTTCAATTCGGATTCTGTGAGCTCCTGTGTAGTACTACCGGATCTAAAATAGTACCGCCCATCAAGGGCAACCAATTGATCTGATCTGAGCACATCAATCTTAATGACAATCTTCCCGTCAAAATGTTCCTCCAGTACTTTAGGAGTTATACGCAGTTTATTTCTGATTTTGTTTGGCAACTCTTCAAGCAGTCTTTTGGCTTGCTCTTCGGTGACGCCTACGACTTCACCATTGTCTGCGTACCCAATGTACAATGTTCCTCCATCGCTGTTCGCAAAACCTGCTATCACCTTGAGGTATTCGTCCCTCCAGCTCTCCTTGAACTCAACTTTGTCATTCTCCATCATGATCCCAAAAGCTCCTCAAGAATGGCTTGTAGCTTGCGGTCAGCCTCCTGCCGTTCTTCTTCTGCTTCTTTAAGCTCCAGCACTGCTTCGTCCAGCGGTAAAACCTCATCGTTGTTGTTTTGAGACACATAGCGCGATGGGCTTAAGTTGTAGTCGTTTTTGGCAATGTTGTCCAGGGAAACAATCTTGCTTATGCCTTCCTCCTCACGCCAATTGTGGTAAATACTGGACACAAGCTCAATGGTGGAGTCGGGCAAGTAGTTCTTGGGTCTGCCTTTTTCAAAAAGCTTGGAAGCGTTCACAAGAAGCACTTGTGAGCTGCGTTCCTGCGCCTTGTTCTTATTGATGACCAAAATAATGCCAGGTGCACTGGTGTTGTAGAACAGGTTTTCCGGCAGAAGAATGACAGCCTCCACAAGGTCTCTTTCCACGAATTGCTTTCTTATGTCACGTTCACGGTTAGAACCACTGGTGCCCGAACCACGGGAAACCGAACCCGTATCCAGAACCACAGCCATTCTGCCATGGTCTTTAAGCGAAGCATGCATGTGCTGGACCCAGCCCCAATCAGCAGAGCTGGAAGGAGGAAAGCCGAAGGCGAACCGCCCGAAGGTGTCGTTTTCGTAAGTGCTCTGAGGGAAATCTTGGTTCCACATGGGGTTAGAAACCACAATGTCAAACTTTCTCAGTGAACCACGTTCATCCAAAAATGCTGGCCGGTTCATGGTATCACCCAGTGCAATTTCCGCTTCCATGTTGTGAATGAACACGTTCATGTTGGCCATGGCATATGTGCTGGCAAGGATTTCCTGACCAAAGAACTTAAGCGGTCTCACTTTGGGGTCGTCATCATAACGCTCTCTGAACAGCAGATGGCACTTTATAAGCAAACCACCTGAGCCCACGCAGGGATCGCAAATCTCCTCACCCGGTTGTGGGTTCACAATGTGCGCCATGAGAACACCCACTTCACTGGGGGTGTAAAACTCACCAGCACTTTGCCCACTTCCTTCAGCGAACTTCCTAAGCAGGTATTCATAGGCTCTCCCAAGAATGTCGGGCTCCACATCTTTGAGCCCGAGTCGGTGTTTGCTGATGGTGTCCACAAGCATCTTAAGTCGCTCTTCACTTATAACACGCTGGCCAGCTGTGGTGGCATTGAAGTCAACAATGTCAATGACCCCTTGCAGTTTTGGATTTTCGCGAGCCACGGCCCTGACTGCGTCAGTAAGGTATTCGCCCAAGTTTCGGCTCTGCTTCACGATGTTCTCCCAGCGGGCCTCAGGTGGAATGTAAAACCGCACCACGTCATGGTCCTCTTCCACCAGCATTTGTGCAGTTTCGTAACTGCCCATTTTTTCGGCAAAGGCGGCCACTTCATCTTCAAACACGTCGGATATTCTTTTCAGGAAAATGAGCGGAAGTATGTAATCCTTGTACTTTGGAGCATCAATTTCCCCTCTGATCTTACATGCGGCTTCCCACAGCCACGATTCCAAGGTTTTCACATCAAGCATGCCGTTGGCACCCCTTTTTCTTCAAATAAAGGCAAGAGATGAAAGCACTTTTTCTTCCTTTTAGAACATATTAATACGGAAAGCGTTATTGGTATGCTGCTCAACAGGAAAGACGGACTAAAATGACATATTAAGCACATGTGAACCACGGCACAACTGCGACGAGAAATGTGATCATGGTGCGTCAATGGAGTACTTTTTCACAGTAGAATACATGTGTGCGCATATTAGGAAGAAGTAAAAGGTCACAAACAAAGAGGCTGGGGGTAATAGGTGGACTTTTGGTAATCAGCTTGTTAATAGCTGTACTGGGCACACCAAAGCTGGTAGCTGGAGCCCCAAATGGAAACGATCGCGGAGTCCTCATACTTTGTTTTCACGAGATTGGTTCTGCGGGCCTGAAAGCGCCATCAGCTCAGAAAGCTCTTTATCTTCCACCACTGGCATTCGAAAAGATTGTCAGGTACTTAAAGCAAAACGGCTACACCTTCATGACGCTTTCCCAGGTGCATGACCAATGGGCCTCTGATAAGGACTTGCCCAACAAGACCGTGGCCATAACCTTTGATGATGGATACGAAAGCGTATACACCTACGCGCTGCCCATCGCAAAGAAATACAAGGTTCCCTTCACTGACTTCATCATTGCAGGAGATGTGAACGTACCGGGACACCTAACGGAAGAACAACTAAGAGACATGCTAAGCACGGGCTTGGTGGAAATCGGCAGTCACACCTTTGACCACTACAACTTGAAGTACTTAAGCAGGGAAGAGCAGGAAAAACAAATCAGTAGCAGCATTCAATACTTGGAGAGGATTTTACCCGGCTACAAAATCACATCCTTTGCGCTGCCCTACGGGCAGTACAACGATGAGACCAAAGAGGCTTTAGCAAAATACGGCATAACCATGGATGTGACAACTCAATTTGGCATAGCACACAAGGGTGATGACTGGCTCTTACTGCCCAGAGTTTACATAAACGCTCTTCCTGCCTACGTTTACTACAGACTGGGAACCGAAATGATCACGAGAAGAATTGAGAACATCATGGCAGGTAAACTCACAGGAGAAGCTGATGGACCACCAGCCTGTGCCTTATTTGAAGACAGATTCGTAAACTGTGACCAAGTGGTTTCCTTCGTTGGGGGAAAAGCTCCGTACCAGGTGCGTGTTATATCCAGAACACCCAGTGTGATACCAGACCTTACATTGACAACCACAAAGAATTACGTTCTTGTGCCCTTTAGCCCTACTGAGGAGCTGGCCAAAAGCTCAGGTACTCACTACTCATTCAGTTTCACCGTCACCGATGCGAAAGGAGCCATCATTAACGGACAGAAGGAGATCACACTGGTAAGCCCTCTTAGCGTGAAGTTCGTAAATGCACCCGAGGAAGTTTACACCACGAGAAACACGGTCACCTTCACCGTAGACACACGCTCAGATACGTCAAGCATAGCAGATTTCTTCAATAAACCAACAGGTTACCCTCCTTTGATAATACAGTGGCTCTTAGATGGTAAACAGATCATACCAGCTAAAACACTGGTTGACATCGGTAAAGAAACAATAGACATACCGGAATCAGGGGTTCACGTAGTCAGCGTGAAGGTCAAAGACAGCATGGGACAGGTGGCTACCGCTTCTAAGACCGTTTACATAACCGCGCCCACGCCCTTTTGGCCTGACAGACATCTGTTCATAAGACTGTGAAGAATTCTAATCCAAGAATTCCGTTGATGTTTTAGCGGAAGCCCGTGGCAATGTCTTTTCTGAAAAACATGCCAGGGAATGAAATTTTCTCTATCTCACTGTACGCTTTCTGCCGTGCTTCTTCGTAGCTTTTGCCAGTGGCGACCACACTTAGCACGCGACCCC
>ERZ795045.1890-NODE-1890-length-22101-cov-4.687880_pt1 | contig 22101 bp, 17 predicted proteins | sample MGYA00375129_ERZ795045 | MGnify/ENA primary metagenome ERZ795045 (study PRJEB30174, sample SAMN05720166) | activated sludge metagenome | isolation source: anaerobic digester from wastewater treatment plant | place: Japan | collected 2015-05-15 ...
AATCTCTGCCTGCCCCCCGCTTTAGCCGTAGGGGCGGGCTTCCATGCCCGCCCGCATGCAGGCTTCCCCTTGCGTCAAGTTTGTAGGGGCCGGGCATGCACCGCATGTTGGAGGGCGGAAGTTGGAGGTCAGAGGTCAAGGGAAATAAAATTCAGGTGACTACCTCAAAAGTCATTTATAAGATAAAAAATCCTTTGTGTTTGTAGGGGTGAGGCATGCCTCGCCCGGGTGAGGTCCGGGCGTTGGGCCGGTAGAGGTCTTTTGCTGGAAACGCGGTATTTGCGCTGCTTAACCGGTACGGGTTTGGGCGGCTCATGAGCCGCCCCTACAATCCTTAATCGGGACAGCCTCCCTTTATTGTCTTATAGTCATTCTAAGCGAAGCGAAGGTCTCAATACTCCTCCCTTTGCAAAAGGGGGGGCGGGGGGATTTTTATTTTCTTGTTCCAGCTCGGCCAAATTATAGCCGCGGCAAAAGGATTTACATTGCTTTTCCAGAAAATATTAATTGTATTCCGAAAAATCCCGGCCTTGATTGGAGGGTGCCAGCATGAAAGTAGTCTTCCATGAAGATTTTAAAAAGGTTTACACTTCTGATCCGGCCGCCTCCGCCGGCAGGATGGAGGCGGTAAAAAATGCCCTTGAGGGGAAGGTAGAATTTGTTGAACCAGTCCCGGCGTCAAAGGACGATATTCTGCGCCTGCACACCCCGGAGCACGTCAGATACGTGGAGCGGGAGGGCATCTACGACATTGCGGCACTGGCCGCCGGCGGCGCCATCAAGGCCGCCGAGATCGGTTTAACGGAGCCCTGCTTCGCCCTGATCCGCCCACCCGGGCACCATGCCTCGGCTGACAGCTCCTGGGGCTTTTGCTACTTCAACAACATGGCCATCGCCCTGGAGAAACTGAAACGTGAGGGGAAAATAAAGAAAGCATTCATTCTTGATTTCGACCTGCACTTTGGCGACGGCAATGTCAACCTGCTGGGCGGCAAGGGATATGTGACCATTCTCAATCCCTCCGCCCGAAACCGCCGTGAATATCTGAATAGCGTAGAGAAAGCGCTGGCGGCAACCGACGCCGATATGATTGCCGCTTCCGCCGGGTTCGATAATCACGAGGATGACTGGGGCGGCCTTTTAAAGACTGAAGATTTTACCTTCATGGGCAGGCTGATGCGCAGCGCCGCCCTGCGAAACCGGGGCGGCTGCTTCGGTATCCTGGAAGGCGGCTACAACCACAGAGTTTTAGGGATAAACGTTCTGGCTTTCATTGAGGGTCTGCGAGGATAAACAGTAAAAACTATACAGTGGATGAACATTAGGGCGCAGGCTTGAGCATTATTAGTTAAGATTACTGGTAAAGGAATTAAAACAATGAAATATCGCAAGCGATTAGCGCTGAAATATTTTAAACCTGTGAATTCGGATGAGATCTGCGAATTGCTTCTGGACAGCGATGACTCGCTGGAGGAGAGCTTCGGCCACTTTGCCCTGCAGAAAAAGAGCGGCGCCCTCTTCTTAAACAGGTTCGGGCCGGACGAGATCATGGCGCTGATGGAAAAAGTGGGGCTGGTGGAACATCTGCATGCGCGGGGTTTCCGCAATCTCCAGCTTGAAATAATGCGGGATGAAGTTCAGAACCATCACCTGAAAGTCTATGACGGGACAATCGACCCGGAAAATCTGTTAATAAATCTGCGCCTTTCCCGATCCCGGTTTGTGCCGGATCAATGCTTTTTTAACGAAACAAAAAATAAACCAGTTTTAGACATGGTCATGATCGAATGGCTCTCCGCCGAGGATCCGCGCGCCGGCTTTACTCCCGGCAGGCCCCAGCTTCCCGGCCAGAGCAGGCCCGGGCTGGGCAGCCTGCGCCACCTCATTGAGATCATGTATATCACCGGCAGAATTTTAATGGTTGACGGTTTTATGGATGTCCCGGAGCATTTTCACGGTGCGGTGATGTATTCGCAGAAATTCAAATTCTTTGATCCGGTTCAGGAAGCGGTCCTTCAGGCAATCCTGAGAGACCTGAAAGAATACTCTCTCCATGATCTTTCATGGGGCATGCTCACTAAAAGCATTGTCGACAGCTCCACTGGCCGGCCCGAGATCTACATCCCTTCCGAACAGGTATTCCCCATATCAAGGCATCTTAACAAATACTATAACTCCAAGTTATACCGGAACAGTTTTATGCAGGCCTATGGCAACAAAAAATACACCCTTGACTACGAAGCGATGCTTGAGCGGAAAAATAAACTTCTCCGGAATAAAAGGATAGAAGACCTCTAGAATAAGGGCATAAACAAGTTTTTACTGCTGGAATAGGTTCATCCAGGCTCAACGCCGGCAGGAACAGCCGGCCTGTTGGGCTTTTGCTTTTTCATTATTAATCCTCTCAAAACAAAAAAAGCCTGTTCTATAAGAAGGAATTTTGAGAATTGTTATAATATATATAATATACAGACTTACAAATTACAGGCAACAGGGGGAGATCGCGGTGAAAAAATACAATGAGAACCTCATAGTCGGCACTTCCCAAAAAAATGCCCATCTTTATCCTGACAAGACTTACCTTGTTTCAAGGTATGATTACCAGGGCAGGCGAACGGACAAGATCTATAGCTATACCTGGATAGAGGCGGACAGCATCATTTGGGATATAACTGCCGGCCTTTACGCCCTTGGCTTCCGGGAATTTGATCGTTCCGCAGTTTTTGCTCCCAACAGGCCCCGGTGGGTTTTTTCGGCAATGGCGCCGCTCTTTTTGCGGGGGGCGATGGTGCCCATCTACCCCACCAGCAAGCCTGAAGATGTGTGGTGGATTCTCTTTGATTCGGGGGCCAAGTTTTGTTTTTGCGGGAGCAAAGAACATGTAGAGAGAGTCCTGGAGGTAAAAGAGAGGCTGGAAAGCCTGGAGAAGATTATTATCATGGATCCCCTGGAAGAGAGGCCGGACAGCTCGGTCATGGGCTTTGACGAATTCCTCGAGCTGGGCCGCAAAAACAGGGATAAGCGGCCGGAAATCGAAAAAAAGCTCGAGAACTTTGAAGAAGATGACATGGTGGCTCTCATGTACACCTCAGGCACCACCGGCAGGCCCAAGGGGGTTATGCTTACCAACCGGAATATTGTTAGCCAGAGAACGGTGATATCGGAGCTGGGCTTCCGGCAGGACGACATCTGGATGGGCCACCTCCCGCTGTGTCACTCATACGGCTTTTCGGCAGACTTGATGGGAGCCAGCTACGTGCCAGGGGTGCTGGCCATGGTGGACTCGCTGGAAGCCGCGGAAATCCAGTGGGGGCTGCAAACCTTTAAGCCCACGGTGATGAACTCGGTGCCCAGGCTCTGGGAAAGGATATTCATTCAGATCAATGCCCTGCTCAAACAGCGCCCGCCCTTTGTTCAAAAATACTTCCACTGGGGCAGCAGCGTTGGGAGAAAAGTTTATCTACTGGAGAATGATAAGAAGAAAGTGCCCTTTTCCCTTAAATTTAAACTGGCCCTGGCCCGACCCCTGTTTTATGTGATAAAGAAGAAAGCAGGGCTGACCCGCCTGCGCTTCTGCTCTACCGGCGGAGCGGCCATAAGCCCCCAATTGATCGTGTTCTTCGGAGGCCTCGGAATCAAGCTCTACCAGGGCTACGGCTTGACCGAGACCAGCCCGATTATCAATGCCAACACGCTTGCCTGCAATAAAGTGGGCACGGTGGGCAAACCGCTCAAGGGAGTGGAAGAGAAGATCGCCGGGGATGGCGAGATCCTGGTAAGGGGTCCCCAGGTTATGAAGGGTTACTGGAACAACCCCGATGCAAATAAAGAAGCCTTCACCGGTGACGGCTTTTACAGAACAGGGGACATCGGCTTTATCGACGAAGAGGGCTACCTGACCATAACGGACCGGAAGAAAGAGCTGCTCAAAACCAGCGGCGGCAAATACGTGGCTCCCCAGCCCATAGAGAATGCCTTCAATACGGAACCCCTGATCGAGCAGGTAGTGGTGGTGGGAGAAAACCGCAAGTATATCTCCGCCCTGGTTGTTCCCGAATTTGAAGCGCTAAGCGAATGGGCCCGCCAGAAAGGCATTGAATACCGCGACCGCTCGGAGCTGGTCCGGCATCCCGAGGTGAACAAGCTGGTCCAGGGTATTATTGATAAAATCAATTCGGGGCTGGCCAGGTATGAGCAGATTAAAAAATACGTCATCACCGAACACCCCTTTACCGAAGAAGGCGGCGAGCTGACCCCATCCCAGAAGATCAAGCGGAGAGTTGTTGAAAAGAAATACAAAGATCTCATCGACTCCTTGTACCGGGAGGAGGTCGGCTAATTATCCAGGAGAAACCATGCTTACGGCCTGCTTTTAACGGCAAGTTGTTCGCTCATCTGCCGCAGTTTTTCCCGGGTGATAGGATAGCGCCAGGCAAATAGCACAGACAAAAGCAGAAGCACTGCCGGGACGGGCCCCATGAACAGGCGGATCGCCTGCACCGCCTGGTCCGGCTGTACCGGCACGGGATCGGCGGCAGTGGGGTTGATATAGTGGGCCAGGGCCAGCGCCTGTCCCATGAGCCAGATGGCTGCTCCGGTGGCCATCTTTTGAAAGAAAGCGGCAAAGGCGTAGTAAGATCCCTCGCGCCGCTGCCCCGTTTTCAGCTGATCGTAATCCACGACGTCGGGGATCATCGACCAGGGCAGGACATAGGCGTTGGCGATGCCGGCCCCGGATAGGGCTGCCAGCAGGTAGGCCAGGGCGATCTGGTTCGGAGCCACTCCGGAGATGGCCAGCAGGATTACCAGCCAGCTGAAACAGCCGATTATAAAAACCGGGCCCTTGTCCATGCGCTTGGAGAGCCAGACCCACAGGGGCACAAAGAGCAGCGCCGCCCCCTGGGCCACCAGGACAAAGTAATTGGCCTGCTCCGGAACCTTCAGGTAGTAGTTGGCGAAATAGACCAGGTCGGCGGCGATGACAGCGGCGGTAGTCCAGCTCAGGGCGTAAAGCCCAATCAGGTGCCGGAAGGGCCGGTTGCCCAGGGTTGCCCTGATGGCGGCTCCAAAAGACAGCACCTCGGGAGACGTTCCCTTAAGGATCCCGCGTGTTAATCGGACCGCCAGCAGGGGCGGCAAGATTATCAGCGCCCCCAAGCTCACCCCCATCGCGGTGAACAGGGCTACCGGGTTGGTGACATACCAGCTTATTACGGTCACCACGATTATTGCTCCCAGGGACCCGGCAATGGAATAGGCCATCAGGTAGCCGTTAATGGAGATGCGCTCTTCGTAATCACTGGTCAATTCCGGCACTATGGCATAGAAGCCGGTGCAGACAAAAGTAAAAGCGCTGTTAAAGATGATATAAACGAGGCAGTAGTAAACGGCCAAACCCAGTTGCGAAAAGGGCGGGACCAGCCACATCAAGGCAAAGCTGATCCCCAAAGGCACTGCCCCGTAGAGCAGGACCAGGCGTCTCCTGTCGAAGGGGGAGCGGATGCGATCGATAATAATGCCGAACCAGGGGTCGTTGATCGCATCCCAGACGCGCCCCACGGCTATGGCCCAGGCGGCGTAATCCGGCCTTAAGCCGGCCACATCGGTCATGAAATAGAGCTGAAAGAACATGAAGATGGCTGAGGGCACGCTTACCGACAGGTCCCCGCAGCTAAAAAGCAACTTCCACCCCGTTGAGAAACGTCTTGTTTCCGGCGATGTTTGCTGATTCAAATCCTTTCCCCTTCCCCTGCTAAAATATTTTGCTTATATACACTGCCTCAAGCGCTAAAGTCCGTCCGCCTTGCAGCAGCTACAATGCTGAAAAATCCTGCTTTTCATCGGCTTCGTAAGCATAGAATTCTTCCAGGGGCCGGGCGGCAACCATGCGGTGATATTCCTCCAGCTCTCGTTCCAGCGCCGGATCCAGGGTCCTGGGGCGGTGTGTCTCCAGAATTTCCCTTGTTTTTTCCCGGGCCCGCTCCAGGGCTGTCTGCGATCCTTCCTTGACCCAGGTGTCATAGGGCTCCCGCGGCAGAAGGTTGGGGATATAATGTTCGGTCCGGAAATGCTTTGCCGTGTGCGCCTCGGCCAGGTAGTTGCCGGAAAAACCTATCTTTTTAATTAAATCCATGGCCAGTGTTTCCGGGTGCACATCGATGCCCCGGGCCACCCGCAAAGCCGCGCCGCACCATTCGTCGTCCAGCAGCACCAGCGGTTCACTTTCCAGCATGGTGCTGTCAAGGGTCCCGGCGCAGGTGATGAAGTCTGCCCCGGACAGGGCCGCCTGCAGCAGAGTGGCTGAGCGTTCCAGTCCGGCCTGGATATCTTCTATTTTTGCTTCAGTGGTTGCGCCGACGCAGCGAACCGGCAGCCCGTAGTAGCGGGCCAGCTGGGCCGAGGCGGCGCTGATCAATCCGGTTTCCACCGCTCCCAGGGCCACCGTGCCCAGGCGCATGTTGGCAATGGTGGACACTGTCCCGTAAAGAACCGGCGTGCCGGGCCGGTAGATCTGGGCCAGGGCGATATGCGCCAGGATGGCCGCGTTTTCCTGCACCAGCAATCCGGCCAGGCTCACCGGTGCAGTGGCTCCGGCGATGGCTTCGGGCGACATGGCCAGCGGCTGGCCGTACTCGGCGCATATGAGCAGCCCTTCTATCTGCATCTGGCTCATTTGCAGCGGGCTGACCACCGAGCAGATGCTGAAGAAGCGGGGCCGGCGGCGCAGCTCTTCCTTGCCCCCCGCTACCAGGGCGGTCATGCGCATCATGTCCAGGGTGGGCAGAAAGCCGTAGCAGCCCATGCCGAAGGGCTTGCGGCTGTGACGCACCCAGGCGCGGATGGCCTCGGTGTGTATGGTGGTCATGGGGATGTCAGTAGGCCAGACGTCCAGCTGCGAACAGCCGATATGGCGACAGGAATCTATGAGGATGATGTGGCGGGCCAGGTCTTCCATTGTGGCGGGCCGGTGCCGGCCCGTTTCCGTATCCAGTACGGCGGTGGGCGTCCCCAGACCGGCGAAGTTAACGCTGCCGCCGCCGATTTCCAGCTTGAATTCCGGGTCGGCGCCGTAGAGGGTAAACTGCCGCGGGGCTCGGCCGATTGCCTCCATCAGCACCTTTTCCGGTATTTTCACCGATTGCGTCTCTTCATCCACCGTGCAGCCCGCTTCCCGGAATAGTTCCTGCGCCTTCCGGTAATCCGCCTTTATTCCTACCTCGGCTAAAACAGCCAAAGAGGCAGCATGGATCTGCTCAATTTCCTCCCGGGAGAGGACTTCAAACCGTGTTTTCATCGTCCGGCCTCCTTGTATTTTAATAACCTGCTTGAATTTTCAGCCTGCGGCCCAGCCTCTTTTGAGGTTTTTGCCAGGCCGCCCTGCGCAACGCCCGTTTTTTTACAGGCTAAAGCGCCTGAGATAGGCTTGATGTCAGTCATTGTCCATGCTAAAATATACCTATGCTAATTTATTGAAAAAAGTTATTAATATCTTAAGGTTGTTTTAATTTTATAACTGTAAACAACAAGACGTCAATCCAATTTTTTAAATTATGGCTATATAATATCGGAGGTATTTAGATGCCAGGCAAGTTCACTGATGCGCTGCGTGCATTTTATCCGGCGCGTCCGCGACGGCTGCCCGAAAAAGAGCACCTTCGGGTGATGTCCCGCGCCCGCATAGAAAAAGTGGGCGGGCTTCATGCCCTTTATCTCAGCGGGACGCCCTACGAGATGGGCTACCAGCACGGGGTGCTGGCTCGTGAGCTCATCCGGCAGTTTCGCGCCGAGGCCTATGCCTATGTAGAAACCCTTGTCCCCATCCCCAGGTTTCTGGCGCGCCCGGCTCTGTTTTACTATGCCTCGGCGTACTGGAAGACCATACCGGAAGATCTTCGCGAGGAGATGAAAGGCGTTGCCGATGGAGCCGGCGTTCACCCCGTGGAGGTGCTGGTGGCAACGTCCATTTGGGAGATGCTCCTTACCTCGGGCTGCTCGGAGTTCGCGGCGATATCGCCATATACCCCGGATGGATCGATTATCCACGGCTACAACTACGACCTCATGGAACCCGAACACGCCATCATCCAGCCGTACCTGGCGGCAATATTCTACCGCCCCTCGGAGGGGCTTCCCTTCATGACGGTAAACACCATCGGCTCTGTGGGAGCCAATGCCGGTCTCAATGATGCCGGAATTTCCGTGGCCTGGGATGATACGCACCTGAACACCGGTGAGCTGTTTAAGGACATCAAGGGCAAGGCGGTGCCCTTTATCATCACCCTGAGAAAAATCCTTCAGAACGCGAGAAGCATTGACGAGGCGGTGGACATAGCCCTTAAGGGATTGCCCAGGCCTTTTGGCGACATTATCATAATTGGCAGCGCTGCCGAGAACAGCGCTATCGCCCTTGAGACGGCGGGGACGCTGCATGCGCGGCGCCCCATGGAGGGCGGCGCCGTCTGGTCCACCAATTGCTTCCGCTCCGAGGAACTGGCGTGCTACGATCAGCGCGGCAACTGGCGCGAGCACCCGAAAGAAGAGGAATGGCAGAGGTTCCCGCGTTTCACTGCTTATGCCGAACTTTTCGAGAAACACCGCGGGAAGCTGGATGCGCCCGCGGCGGCATCTTTCCTGCGCGATCCCTACCCGCGCGAGGCGGAGGGATTTGTGCACCCCAACATCTCGCCCCGCGCCACCATCTGCCGCGACATCACCTCTTTTTCCATGATCATGAAGGCGGCGGAGAAGCGCGTCTGGGTAAGCGATACCCGGGTGCCCGGCTGCCAGGGAAGCTTTTACGCCTTTGATTTTGCCGGGCAAAGGCGGCTGCCCGAACTTGATATACCGGCCACGGGATACCACCATGCCCTGAAGAGCGCCGAGCTCTTCAAGTCGGGCGATTATGTTAATGTCCGTACATTCCTGGATCAGGCCATCGCCATTGACGGCGAGACCCTGCCGCTCCTGCTGATGCGGGCGGCGCTTGAGGCCGTGGAAGGAAATGAAGAGTCCGCCAGGGGAACCCTTGCCGGGGTTGCTGCGCGATGGGGCGAAACTATGCCGGGAAAACTGGCGGAATGCTGGCTGAACCCCGGTCACAAGGACGAAGTCACAGCCGTTCCCTATCCAAGCGCCATCAAGCCGCTCCTCTGGTTCAAGACCGGTGCACAGTGGAGCGAGCGGGTGGTGGCCAACTCCACCGAATCCTGATCCGCGAAAAAAGTATGTTGATAAAATGCATTTTTATCTTTGAGATTCAGTTTTCCAATTTGTTTTACAGTCATCATGGTGGCAACCCTCTTAATTATTTCAACCTAGACTAACTACCGCTATATCAATGAAGCCAATATTAACCGTGAGGAGGGCGCTTAATGCTCAAAAAAATTAAAACGTCAAAAGCTGCTGCCGCGATTGGGCCCTACTCTCAGGGCGTATGCGTTAACAATCTGCTGTTTACCTCGGGGCAGATCCCTATTTGCCCCCAAAGTGGCGAAATCCCTGAAGGAATAGAAGCGCAAGCAAAGCAGGTGATGGAGAACTTAAAAGCAATTGCCGAGGCAGCAGGCACCGATCTTAGCAAAACTGTTAAAACAACCTGCTATTTAACCGACATGTCTCATTTTGCCTTGTTTAATGAGATCTATGCCCAGTACTTTACAGAAAAACCTGCTCGCAGCTGCGTGGCGGTGAAGGAATTGCCCAGAAATGTCCTGGTTGAGGTAGAGGCGATAATAATAATTTAGCGCCGCCACAACAGCAAAGCTGGGAGGTATTCTTAATGAAAGTTGCCATTGCATACTATTCCCAGCATCATGGGAATACAAAGAAGCTTTTAGATGCCATTAAGGATTTGGCAGATGTAGAACTAATCAACGTGGTTGAGTGTAAAAAGGAAGACCTATCTTACTACGATTTAATAGGTTTTGCATCTGGTATTTATTTTGGCAAATTCAGCAAGGCGGTTATGGAGTTTGCCAGGAACAACCTGCCAAGCAATAAACGTGTATTTCTTATTAACACCTATGGAGTTAAAGGCGATTACACGAAGGAGATGAAGAAGATCATCGCCGAGAAGTCCTGCGAGTTGCTTGGAACTTATGGATGTAGAGGTTTTGACACGTTTGGCCCCTTCAAGTTAGTCGGCGGAATTGCAAAAGGACACCCGGATGAAAATGATGTGAAGGGGGCAATTGAATTCTTCAGGAGAATTACCTGCATCACCTGCACTTAATGAAGAGGATTGATATTTTTCTTTCCCAAAACAATTGCTTCTACTAGAGCACGGATTACCATGTAAAGCGCCAGGAAAACGACTGCTGCCTCGTGCCCGGTGCAATGCCTGTCCAACAGGCTTAATATTTTTCCCGAAATTTTCTTTGCTTCGTTAAACTTTTTCTCATCGCCAACTGCCTCCGAAGAAGCTTCCAGCAGAACTTCTATGGGATCCCACACGAAAAATTACCCCTTTCTTTTATTTTTTCTGGTATTCAAATATGGATCTAATTTCTCTGCTTTTTTACCCCGACGGTATTCCTGTTTGCTGATCAGCTTGCAGCTGATTACCGCCAGGTGATTTTTTTTCACCCGGGGCATCTTTTTTGCAATATCTAGCACTTCAAGTAGGTTTCTAACAACCAAGTACTTTGTCATATCATGGTAACGCCCCGTGCCTACATGTCCACCCCGGAAAACCGCTTTAACATGCAAAACAAAACGCCTCCTTTTTAAAAAATAAAGCCGGCCCAAGCCTTGCTTGGACCGGCCCTGAAAAACTGATTCTTCCTTCTTCACTGTTAAATAAAAAAGCCCCTCACCTATAACCGGGAATGAAAACATAAAAATGTAAACACCAAAAAAGAAGTTCTACAATTCAAAAAACAAAGATGTTAAGCAACCTGTAAAAACAATGCTTGTGAAATCTTATAAATTCTCTCAATTAAATAGGAATGAGAAGCGAAAAATTGTGCAATTATAATCGGACTAACTCTTGGAAAAGGGGACAATCCTGGTTTTCAGAACGCAATAGCAAAAAAATGGTGCGCCTGGGAGGATTCGAACCCCCGACCAGTGGATTAGAAGTCCACTGCTCTATCCCCTGAGCTACAGGCGCACGCATTATTATATTACCCCGTGGACAACGAAAAATCAATAAGATTTGCGGTCCTCCATTTCATTTCTTCCAACTATACATAACATTACTGCTGCCTCACTATATTTGCGATCCTGGAAGCGAAAATGATGCAATTTCATTTCTTCCAACTATACATAACATTACTGCTGCCCCGGCGGATTTGATCCTTTCAGGTGAAATCAGTCGGTGCGGGAAATTGTTTAATGTAAAGGCAATTGCTTAAGGCTACAAGGTTTTGCTTGAGATTTATTCCAGGTGTGTAAGATAATTAGGCCAAGAGCGTCTTATTGGCAGGAGGAGAAAAAGTGCCGGAGATCGAGGACGTATACAATGCCTATTTTAAAGATGTGTATCTGTACATATACAGTTTGTCCGGCGATAAGCATGTAGCCGAAGATATTACCGCCGAAACATTTATGAAGGCGATTCAATCGATCGACAGTTTTAAGGGCAACTGTGATATACGGGTATGGTTGTGCCAGATTGCAAAAAACAGTTACTTTTCTTATATGCGCAAGAAGAAGTTTGTGGACATGGAGAAGCTTCCGGAAAGAGCGGATGATCATGATGTCGCAGAAATGATAGCCGCATCGGAAGCATCGATGAAAATTCACGAAGTGCTTCATAGTCTCAGCGAACCCTACAAGGAAGTGTTTACCCTGCGCGTGTTTGGAGAGTTAAGTTTTAAACAGATTGGCCGGCTTTTTGGGAAGAGTGAGAACTGGGCCTGCGTCACCTATCACCGGGCCAGGAACAAGATTAAAGAGCAAATGGAGGATTATAAATGAAGGTATCCTGCAACATGATTAGAGACGTTTTGCCGTTATACGTGGAGAATTTGGCGAGCAGCGATACACGCAGAATCGTGGAAGAGCATATTGCTGCGTGTGAAAGCTGCAATAAGCAGCTCGATGAGATGAGCGCCTCTCAAAATCTTCCGGCAGATATTGATACCGAACCATTGAAGAAGCTGAAAGCCATCTTGCGGAAGAATAAAATCCAGATCTTTCTTCTGTCGGTTATGTTAACTTTGGCTGCCGCTGTCGCTGTAATTGCCTTTTTGACTGCGCCGCAATATATTCCATACAGCGAAAACCCCCTTTTGATAAAAGAAAACGCTGACGGGGCGTTGATGGCCATATTCAGCAACGAGGTATCGGGATACAGCATCCATCATTATCCTGCCGGCAGGGGACCCGGCTTTGTATATCATATAACGGCGTGGAATAGTGTCTGGAGCAGATATGTACGCAAAAGTTCCGCCAACAATACTGTTTTAAATCCCGATGGTGAAACAGTTGCTTCGGTTTACTACTACACTCCTTACAGAAGTGGAGAACATTTGCATGCCGGGGATGGCGACATCTTAATCTACGGCCGGGATCAGGTTCCGGATGGAAATGTAGTAACCCTGCCCAGGGCCTTTCTGGCATACTACTTCTTCATGGCTGCAGCGCTGGCCATTTTTTGCCTGATAGCCATGTATTTATTCCGCCGCCATGAAAAAGTAAGAAGGGTGATCTTTAAAATATTTCTCCTGCCGGCAGCCTACCTCTTGGCCAATCTATGCATTAAAGGTTTTTACTTTCCGTCATATTCAGCCACACGAGACTTATGCGCCATACTGCTGGTCACGATTCCGCTGTACATTATTTTACTCTCCGCCGCCTATTTGATCAAAGAATTTAAGCGCGCGTAATTTTTTAGTCTCCGATTACGGCTCGAAAGGAGGAATTCAGGTTTAACACGGATAATATGATAACCAGAGAATAAGGAAGTAGATGATGGAACTGGTTGGCGTAATCGTAGCAGTTGCACTTGTTTTCGTACTATTGTTCCTGCGAAAAAATATGGCCCTGGTCATGCTGGGCGGCTCCCTGGTCCTGGCTCTTTTCATGCGAGTTGATCTCCCGGAAAGTTTTGGCATCATAAGGGATGCTTTGACCTCTGCAGATGCGATTAACCTCCTGGCTGCGATCATGGGTGTCGGCATCCTCGGCGAGTTGATGTATTACAACGGCGCCATGGAAAAAGCGATCGCGGCGTTAAAAGCGCTGATCAGGGACAGCCGGGTATTGATCATGCTGCTGCCGTCCCTGATTGCACTGCTGCCCATTCCGGGGGGCGCCTATTTTTCTGCGCCGCTGGTGGAGCAGGTTGGAATGGGGTTGAAAATGAGCCCGGCCAGGAAAGCGCTGGCAAACGTCTATTTCCGGCATTTTATCATGTCGGTTTTCCCCTTTTTCCCGGGGTTCATCGCCATGATCTCGCTAAGCGATATCTCTGCGGGTCCGCTGGCCGCTTTAAGTATACCTCCTGTGGCAGTGGCCTCCCTGGTGGGGACCTGGTTTATCTTCCGCAAAACGGGCCGGGAATCTCCGGTGAAGGGGGAACAGCTGCACTTCGTTGAAAATATTAAAAATTTCCTTTATGGGCTGCTGCCGGTGATCCTGGCGGCGGCGGCCCTGGTGGTGCTGGGGTGGCCGTTCTGGGCGGCTCTGCTGCCGGCACTGGCGGTGGCCTTGCTTCAGTACCTGGCGGGAAAAGGATGGCCGGCAGAATTGAAGAACCGGCTTTTCCTGCTGCTTAAGGGCATCCCGGTTATGGTCCTGCTGGGTGTTGCCGGCATCATGGTTTTCAAAGAGTTTATTGCCAATTCCGGGGCCATGGAACAGCTTTCGGAACTCTTCAACAATGCCGGTATCCCCCCGGTATTGTTAATCCTTCTTTTCCCCTACCTGGCCGGCCTGGTAACAGGCAGCTGCTACGCCTCCCTGGGGCTGACTTTACCCGTCTTGGTGCCGCTGCTCGGAATTACGGGCAATTCAACCGCCATGCTGGTCCTGGCCTACCAGGGTGCTTTCTGGGGATACGTAGTCTCGCCCGTACACCTGTGCCAGCTGCTGACCGCCGAGTATTTCAAGGTTCCCCTGACTGCGATATTGCCCCATCTGGCCTGGAACGGTGCCGTAGTTCTGGCCTTATCCACTGCTTACTTGATCCTGCTCTAACAGCTCCACCCTGGCCGCCCTGCATTTCCGGGAGCTCATGCTTTGCTTCTGTCCGGGAGAATAAATGAGCCCTGCCGGGGTCCTGTGAAAATGCGAAGAACACTTCACATTAGCAGGAGTAATGCGAATAATCAAGAAACATATACACGAACGCAGGATCGGGATGACGGTTTCAGTTCAACATTTAAAGGAGGGCGAATAAGGTATGGAAGGCGCAATTTTAGCGGGAGCGGAGCCCTTTGCCTTTCCGGGCGGTGACGTCGGCTGCCTGCTGGTGCACGGTTTTACCGGAAATCCCTCGAGTATGTGGCCCATGGGCGAATACCTGGCCGGCCATGGTTTTACCGTGGTCGGACCGCGGCTAAAGGGTCACGGCACGAGAGTGGAAGATATGTTCAACAATACATACCATGACTGGATCGCGTCTGCCGAGGCGGGCCTGGAGGAAATCCGCAAGCAGTGCCGCACCATATTCGTAGCCGGCCTCTCCATGGGGGCTACGCTGGCGCTGCACCTGGCCGGCAGCCATCCTGATACCGTGAAGGGCGTGGTCCCCATTTGCGGTCCGGTCTTCATGAAAGATTTTCGGATGATCTTTCTGCCGCTGATCCGCCCCTTCGTGAAAACCGTACCCGGTGTGGGCAGCGACATCAAGGATCCCGCGGTTACGGAACTCTCTTATGACCGGGTTCCCCTTGCGGCGCTGGGAGAGCTGCTAAAGCTGTGCCGCCTGGTGAATGAAGAGCTGCCCCGGATCAAGCAGCCGGCGCTCATTTTTCAGTCACGGGAGGATCACGTGGTCCATCCTTCCAACGCTCCCTATATTTTAGAGCATATCGGCTCGGCTGAAAAAGAGCTGGTCTGGCTGGAGAACTCTTATCATGTGGCCACGCTCGATTTTGACAAGGAGCTGATTTTCGAAAAAACGGCGCAATTTATGCGGCGGCATTCTTAAATTGCGGGGAGGCGATCACCATTACGGCGCGCATACTCTCTATTGACCAGGGTACTACCGGTACCACTGCGATCCTCTGGGATGAGCGGGGCCTGCCCCTGGGCCGGGCTGCCCGGGAGCATCACCAGTATTATCCGCGGCCCGGCTGGGTGGAACATGATCCCGAAGAGATCTGGGCGGCCACCCTTGCCGTGGTAAAAGAGGCATTGCAGGAAGCGGAGACGGAGCCTGCTGGAATTACGGCCATCGGCATTACCAACCAGCGGGAAACAGTGGTCTTCTGGGAGCGCTCCACCGGCAAGCCGCTGACGAACGCCATTGTCTGGCAGTGCCGTCGCACGGCACAGCTCTGCCATGAGTTGAAGGAAGCCGGCCGGCTGGAGCTCTTTCAGGAGAAAACCGGGCTGGTCCTGGACCCCTACTTCTCCGGGACGAAGATTAGCTGGGCTCTGGAACATATCCCCGCTGTCCGGGAGGCGGCCCGCACTGGAGAGCTGGCCTGCGGGACCATTGACAGCTACCTGCTCTTCCGGCTTACCGGCGGCCGGGTCCATGCCACCGATTACTCCAATGCCTCGCGCACCCTGCTCTTCAATATCCATACGCTGGAGTGGGACCCGCAGCTGCTGGAAATCCTGGGAGTTCCGGGAAATATCCTGCCGCAGGTTATGCCGAGCAGTGTCATTTTCGGCGAGACCGACCCCGCCGCTTTTCTCGGGGTGCGGGCGCCGATTGGCGGGATCGCCGGCGATCAGCAGGCCGCCCTTTTCGGCCAGGCCTGCTTCGAAGAGGGCATGGTGAAGAACACATACGGCACCGGTTCTTTTCTCCTGATGAATACCGGCGCCAGGGCCATCCGCTCGGATTCCGGGCTGCTGACAACAGTTGCCTGGGGCATTGACGGGAGCGTTACCTACGCCCTGGAAGGGAGCATCTTTATTACCGGCGCGGCGATCCAGTGGCTGCGCGACGGACTGCAGATAATCGACCACGCCTCGGAAACTGGGCCTCTGGCGGAGCAGGTCGAGGACAACGGCGGCGTCTACCTGGTGCCTGCCTTCGTGGGGCTCGGCGCCCCTTACTGGGACCCCTATGCCCGCGGGCTTCTCATCGGCATAACCCGGGGCACGACGCGGGCCCACCTGGCGCGGGCCGTGGTCGAGGCAATGGCCTACCAGACCCGCGATGTTCTCGAAATCATGCGCCAAGAAGCGGGGATTTCCCTGGGCGAGTTGAGGGTTGACGGCGGGGCCAGCGTGATGGATCTGCTGCTGCAGTTCCAGGCGGACATCGCCGGCACGGTGGTGCGCCGTTCGGCCACGCTCGATACCACCGCCCTCGGGGCCGCCTACCTGGCCGGCCTGGCGGCGGGGGCCTGGCCTGGCCGCCAGGCGCTGGCGGAGCAGTGGCGCGAGAGTGCCTCCTTCCGGCCCCGGATGGAAGAGTCGCAGCGCGCCGCCCTTTACCGCGGCTGGCTGCGAGCGGTGGAGAGAGCGCGCGGCTGGATTGAAGAAAGCTGAAGCCGTCCGCGTCACGCAGCCGGGACCGCCGGAGGAGAACTGGGCGCGCAGTAATTATTTTTTTTAAGAAAAAGGCCGTAGATTTACCCGGCAGGAGGCTTGATCATGTCCTTAAAAGTATTTCACACCGCCGATCTGCACCTGGGGATGACCTTCGGCAGTCGCAGCTACCCGGAAGAGGTGCAGCGGCAGCTGGTGGAGGCGCGCTATGAAGCGCTGGAGCGGCTGGTGGAGCTGGCCAACGAGGCGCAGTGCCGGCTCTTCCTGGTAGCCGGGGATCTCTTTCACCGGGTGCAGATACCCCGTGAAATAATTGCCCGGGTGATGCGGAGCCTCTCCCGTTTTCAGGGTGATTGCGTTGCCGTATTGCCGGGCAACCACGATTACTGCGACGGTTACGGAAGCCTCTGGAAAGAGATGCGGGAGCTCGCCCCCGACTCGCTGCTTTTGCTTATCGATACGGTTCCCTATCCGCTGCACGATTACGGGATTGACGCGGTGCTTTACCCCGCTCCCTGCCACCGGAAGCATTCCCGGGATAACAGGCTGGGCTGGATCCGCGAACTGGCGGAGCGGCCCGCCGCCGGGTGGCAGCTCGGAGTGGCCCACGGCACGGTGCGGGGGATCTCGCCCGACCCGGAGGGAGAGTATTTTCCCATGGATGAGGACGAGCTGGCCGGGCTGAGGCTGCACCACTGGTTTCTCGGGCACACCCATGTGCGCCATCCCGATCTCGAGCAGGTGCAGGGGGCTCTCTTCTGCTTCAGCGGCACCCCCGAGCCTGACGGCTTCGACTGCCGGCACGGCGGCAGCGCCTGGATCACCACCCTGGAGGAGGGCGGCGATGTCCACTGCCGCGCCGTTTCCACCGGACAGTTTCGCTTTATGGAGATTGTCCGGGAGCTGCGCGGTACCGCCGGCCTGGATGAGCTGCAGGAGGAGCTGCGGCAGGCGGGAAAAGGGGTCCTGGTGAAGCTGCGTCTCACCGGTTTTCTGCCGGAGGAAGCCTACAACGCCCGCCGCCGCCGTCTCGACGAGCTGCGCTCCGCCCTGCTCTACCTGGAGGACGATGACAGCGCCCTGGCGGTGGAGCTTTCGGCGGAGCTCATCGAATCCCGCTTCCCTGCCGGCTCCTTCCCCCAGCGCCTTCTTTCCCGGCTGGCGCAAAAAAATGACCCCGCCGCGCTGCAGCTGGCTTACCGCCTCATCGCCGAGGTGAAGAGATGATTATCGAAGAGATTAAACTTAACCCGTTTGGCGCTGTCAGAGACAAGGCCTACTCTTTCCAGCCGGGTCTGAATGTGCTTCTCGGGCCCAATGAAGCGGGCAAGAGCACCCTGGTCAATGCCCTCTTTGCGGTCCTTTTTTTGCCGCCCGACTTGAGAAGGAGCTCGGAGGATTGGAAAAATTTCATGGCCAGGTGCCTGCCCCATCCCGGAGGCGATACCTGCCGGGTGAGCCTGCAATTCCGGGATGCCGACGGAGAGCGCTTCAACTACACCTGCTCCTGGGGAGAGATTAGGGAGGCCCGGCTGATGCCGGAGAGAGGCGCCGAGGTCAACAACCCCGCCGCCGTCCGGGAGCGGCTCTTGCAGGCGCTCTCTTACGGCCGCGCCACATACGAGGCGGTGCTCTTCGCCCGCCAGGATGAGATGGAGCGCACCCTGGAGAGGCTGGGCCGCGACGGCGAGGCGTCGCGCACCATTGCCGGGATCCTGCGGCGGGCGGTGATCGAGGCCGGCGGCGTCTCGCTGGAAGAGCTGGAGGCGGCCCTGGAGGAGGCCTCCCGGGAGCTGCTCCAGAACTGGGACCTGTCGCGGGACGGCCCCAAAGGCGGCCGTGGCATCGACAACCCCTATGTAAGGGGAAGGGGACGGCTGCTGTCCGCCTACTACGAGAGCGAAGAACTGCGGCGCGAACTGCGACAGGCGCGCGAGCTGGAGAGGCGGGCCGGCGACCTGGCCGGGCAGCTGGAGAAGGCGGCGCGGGAGAGGGCGGAGACGCTTGAGAACTTAAAGGCGATGGAGCTCCTGGAAAAGGATATCCGCCGCCGCCTCGCCCTGGAGCCGCAGCTGGAAAAAATCGAAATGCAGGCCGAAGGCTGGAGAAAGGCGCTCCTTGAATGGCCCAAGGTTGCAGGCCGCGACTCTGAGCTGACCCGGAACCTGGAGAAAGATAGTGAAAAGCTGGCCGCGCTTAAAAAAGAGCTTGAAGAGGCCGGGGCGCAGCAGGCGGCGCAGCAGAAGCGCGAGCTGCTGCGGAAGGCCGGGCCGCTCCAGGACAAGATCGAGGAAATCGACCGGGAGCTTTCCGGGCTGGTGAAGATTGGCCGGAACGATCTGCACGATTTAAAGGAGTGGCAGAAGAAAGCGGGCGAACTCAGGGCCGTAGTCGGGGCGATGAAGCTGAAGGTGCGCTTCGCCACCCGCAGGCCGATGGAGCTGAAGGTAACCGCGGGCCTGGAGCAGCCCGCGATGACAAAAATAGAGCAGGAAGCTGCATTTGAAGGGGCGGGGCGCCTGCTGCTGGAGAGCCCCGACTGGCTGCTGGAGGTGCAGTCCGGCGAAGGAGACGTGGGGAGCCTGCTTCGCGAAATAGAGGATGCCGAGAAATCCCTGGAAGAGAGGTTGAGCTCCCTGGGGGTGCAGGACATCGCCGCGGCGGATGCCGCGCTCGGCAGGCGCGAGAACCTGGAGCGGGAGCGGGCCGGACTGCGGGCCAGGATGGAAGGGCTTTTGGGCGAGAGCTCTTACTCCGCGCTGGAGCGGGAGGTAGCCGCGCTGCCGGAAGAGAAGGAGATTCGCGATCCCCGGGCCATCCAGGAGGAGATTACCGCATTGAGCGGCGCCATCGCTGCCGGCGAGAGCACGCTTCTCCAGGAGCGGCGGAAGATGGAGGAATGGGCCGCAGAACACGGCAGCCCCGAAGAGTTGGCCTGTAAGCTTGGCGAGCTGGAGAGAAAGGCCGGGGAGATTACCGCGGAACTGCAAAAGCTCGCTCCCCTGCCGGAGGGCTACTCTTCCGCCGACGAGTTTATGGCCGGCCTGGAGGAGATGCGCCGGCTCAAGGATAAGCTGCAGGAATCGATAAGCTCGCTGCGCATCGAGCTCATCGAGGTACGGAAGGAGCTGCCGGAAGAATCGGCGGAAGAGCTGGCGGAGACCCTTGCCGTCAGCGAAGAGAGGCTGGCCCGGCTGAAGGAGGAAGCCCGGGCGCTCCAGGTCGTGGCAGCGGAGTTTCGGGCGCTGAAAGATGAGCTGGACAGCGATACTTTTGAACCCCTGGCCCGCTCATTTGCCCGCTACCTGGCCCCGGTAACCGGCGGGCGCTACACCGCCGCCGAGCTGGACGGCGTCGTTCCGGGCCGCATCATCCGGGCGGAAGACGAAGCTCCCCTGCCGGTGGAGCTGCTCTCCACCGGCACCGCCGGCGGGGTGGCGCTGGCGCTGCGGCTGGCCGTGGCCGAATACCTGCTCGAGGACGCCCCCGGCTTCATGATCATGGACGATCCTCTCGTCCACCTGGATCCGGAGAGAAAGGTGCAGGCCGCCGCGGTGCTGCAGGATTTTGCCCGCCAAAAGCAGCTCATCGTTACCACCTGCGATCCGGCCACGGCGGATCTGCTGGGCGGGAATATCATATTACTTTAAGGCCATATATTTACATAGCCGGCCGGCCTGACCGGGCGGCCGGCGTTTAATAGATGACTACCGGCAAAGCAGCAGAGGATCCCCTGCTTCTTCGCAGGAATTGTCACCGGCCTGCCGGTTAGACCAGCTGAAAGGAGCCGGGATGATCATGTTTCGTTTATCCTGGGTTGACGAGGCGCTGGAGAGGCGCGGCGCTGCCGCCGCCGGCGGGAAGGTGACCACCCTCAAGGAGGCGGTCCGGGATCTGGTCCGCCCCGGGCTTTCCCTGCAGATCGGCAGCGGGCTCGGCTATCCCATGGCCCTGCTCTACGAGATCATCAGGCAATTCTGGGGCCGCGACCCCGGTTTTACCTTCATTGCATACGGCGGCAGCTGCACCAACCTTGTTCCCTTCCTGGTAGGAGGGCTGGTGAAGAAGGTGCTGGCCTCCTACCTGGGCGATTCATACCCCTTTCCCGCGCCCAATCCCCTCATCCAGAAGGCTTTTGCCGAAGGCAAAGTCGAATTTGAAGAGTGGAGCATGCTCACCCTGACCCAGCGACTTGCCGCCGGGGCCATGGGGCTCCCCTTCTTTCCCACCCGCTCCCTGGCCGGCAGCTCGCTGGCGGACAACCTGGCCGGTTTTACCCGGATCAAAGACCCCTTCAGCGGCGAAGAGGTCGGCCTGGTCAAGGCGCTCCGTCCCGATCTGAGCCTTGTTCACGGCTGGCTGGCAGACCCGGAGGGGAACACGGTCCTGAGCCTGCCCCTTGTGGGCAACGCCTACGGCGCCCTGGCCGCCCGCGAGGGGTCCATTGTCACCGTGGAGAAGGTGGTCAGCGCGGCGGAGCTCTCCCGCTACCGGGAGCATGTCCGCATTCCGGCGGAGGCGGTGCGCGCCGTGGTAGAGGTCCCCTTCGGAGCCCATCCCTCCGGGCACCATCACTTTCCGCATTGCGGCGAATCGTGGGGCTACGCCGAGGACCGCCCCTTTATCATGGAAGCCCGCCGGGCCTGCCGCAGGGCTGAAAGCTACCGGGCCTGGCTGGAGGAGTGGATCCTGGGCTGTCCCGATCACCGGAGCTACCTGGCCAAGCTCGGCCGGGAGCGGCTCTTTGCGCTGAAGGGGAAGCTTTCTCTCGATGCCTGGCCCCTTCATTTCCTGGAGGAGGAAAGCGGGGAGACGCCGCCGCCGACCGCAGCGGAGCAGATGATTGTCCTGGCCGGCCGGGAGATAGAGCGGGTGGCCGTGGAGCGGGGCTACAGCACCATTCTTGCCGGCGTGGGCGCCTCGCACATGGCCAGCTGGCTCGCTTACTACGGCCTCCTCGAGCAGGGCCGGCAGGTGCCCCTCCTGGCGGAGATCGGGCTCTACGGCTTTGTCCCCCTGCCGGGAGACTCCTTTGTTTTCGCTTTGCGCAACTTTCCCACCGCCGGGCTTTATGCCGATGTGCTCCATGTCCTCGGTTGTTTTGTATCCGGCAAAGCCGGGCGCTGCCTGGGAGTGCTGGGCGCGGCCCAGGTTGATTGCCGGGGAAATATCAACTCTTCACAGGTTCCCGCCGCTTCGCTCTACCTGGTGGGCTCGGGAGGGGGCAATGACGTGGCCTCGGGCGCGGCCGAGGTTATTGTTGTGGCCGAGCAGGCGCCGCACCGCTTTGTCGAGAAGGTTCCCTTTATCACCTCGCCGGGGGATAAGGTGTCGGCGGTGATTTCGCAGTACGGCCTTTTCCGCAAGGACCCTGCCGACGGGATCCTGAAGCTGGCCGCTTACCTGGAGCGTCCCGGCCTGGATGAAACAGAGATTATCCGCGAAATAAAAGAGCAGTGCAGCTGGGAGCTGCAGCTCTGGCCC
>ERZ795045.1891-NODE-1891-length-22098-cov-5.795990_pt1 | contig 22098 bp, 17 predicted proteins | sample MGYA00375129_ERZ795045 | MGnify/ENA primary metagenome ERZ795045 (study PRJEB30174, sample SAMN05720166) | activated sludge metagenome | isolation source: anaerobic digester from wastewater treatment plant | place: Japan | collected 2015-05-15 ...
GGCAGGTTCACCCCCGGAGATCGTTCGACCTCAGTGAGCGCGGCGGTAGAAAAGGCGCTTGCCGCACGCGGGTCCGCGATCGCCCAAACGGCGCAGAAAAGTGCGCGCGGCAAGCGCCCGGAGGCCCGCCCAGGAAGGAGTCCCGTGGCAGCCTCCCTGATGAATCCGGCTTGGTGACGACCGGAATCGCTACTTCTTGCCTGCTCGATCTGAACGAAAGAGGGCGCGTAGGGCGAGGGGGATGCCGGCCGCCAGCACGGCGGCCCCCGCCACCTTCGCCGCGGCCCGGCGCTGTACTTCGGGGCCAGACGCGCCTCGCAGTTGTGCGATCAACGACGCGCCTTCCTCAAAAAGGCGCAACCCCGGCGCATAGAGGTGCCCGAAGCCCATTCCGTCGACCATCTCGTGCTGGATGTAGGACTGGGGCACCGGCCAGCCGGGCACGTAGATGACACGCGGGTCATACTTGTACTTATCTGGTGCCATGTCTCCGAGGACGATGTAAGGACCGTCCTTCACATGCCGCTCGAACTCAGGGTCTTCCGCTCTTCCAAAAAGAAAGGTCGGCGTGCCTCTCGAGGTGAAGAGACGCCACAGGTCATTCTCTAGCCAAGCATCGGCAATCGTCTTCCAATGCCCGAGGGTGGCCTCCATTGGCGCATACTCGCCAACAATCACGCGGCAGGGATAGCGATGCACACTCGGGTCTGCTGGGCGCACGTGCACGCATGCGTCCTGGAAGGCGGCGCCCGCGATGGTGATTCGCGATGGGTCGAAGACGCCGGCGCCCAGTTTCGCCGCTTCCTGGGCCATGCGCAGGCGTCCCCACTCCAGGCCGAAGAGCCGGCAGAGGGTGACATCCAGGGCGACCGGGTCCTCCGAAGCCAGCAGCCAACCCCACCAGAAGGGATGGTTCTGGCCCGGCCCCTGGCCTTCACCGGCAACGATGCCATCCATGAGATTCAGCGCCGGCGGGAACCGGCGCAGATAAAGCGCATTCCCGCGGTAGTAGGCCGCGCCACATCGCTGCAGGTAGAGGCGATAGCCCATCGGGATGACGCCCACCCAGTTCTTGCAGGCGCCGGAGATGGGATCGATGAAGTGCGTCTTTGCCTTGGGCAGGTTGATAATGACATCGGCGCGCTCCATGATCTCGGGCGCCGGCATATAGCGCAGGTCACCGGCATCCTCGCCGAAATCGTACACCTTCTCGGCGATCTCATCGAGGTAGATCAGGTGCGCTCCGGTCTCTTTCACCGCCTGCGCCATCCCGGTGAGCGCCATCACCTGGCGGCTGCGCTGGGCATGCCCGGATGCCTCGGCGACCCACACTTCTTTTGCACCTGCGCGGAAGCAGAGGCGGATGAGCGTGCGCACGAGGCGTGGTGACGTGGTCGAGCCGGAGAGCGCGGCGCGGAAGAGCGTCTGGTTTGGCTTCAGGAGCACCTTGGCGCCCGGCGATATGAATCGGGGCAGGCCCCCGAGCGGCGCGAGCACCTCCTGGATCGCCTGCTCGATCGCGTCTTCCCTTAGCTTCCGGTCCGGCAGACGTGCCAGTGCGACCAGCGCGCGGCCCTGATCTCTGGCTCCGGCATCCATGCATTCCCTCCCGCGGCAGGCTGGCCCGGATGAGAGGAGACACGCGAAGCCCCCTCGGGCCATCCCTGATGGGCGAACCTTTGACTGCTTTACCCACCGGGCCCTCGCTTCAAACAGCGAGAGTTATTCCGATCGCGTGTCGGCTATGCCGCAGGGGGATAGGGGCAGGGATGTCCATCGAGTGGGGGCGTCGGGGGCCACCGCGATCCTCTCACTGATCGGAGTAGCGGCAGCACGCCGGCAGGACGGGTGCTCTGGATGCACGCGTCCTGCCGGGGATCTCATCCCTCCAGGCGCGACAGAAACTCCACCAGGCCGCGCGTCGCCTCCTCGGCCACGGTACGCCCTAGCTCAGCGCTGGCGCCCGCGAAGTCGCCCATGACACCCACCTCCATCTGCGGGTCTTGGGTCAGCCTGGCGACCACGAAGGGGTGATCCACGCGCTTCTCTTTCACCAGATAGGCATCGGGATCGGCGGCCATGCGCGCCACGAGCTCCGGGTTATCTCGCGTTGCCTTTTCCATGCGCACGAGTTCGGGGTGCCAGAAGAGCATGAGCGAGGTCTCGATGCGCGCGGCGTGATAGTCGCCCTGTTCAAACGCCTCCATCATCGTCGGCGAAAGCTCCCAGAAGGGGACGACGGCGATGGTGACGCCTTCGAGTTGCGGGTTGAGCCGCTGGAAATTCTCCGCCGCCTCCTGGGCGGCGCGCGTGTTCTCGCTGCCGCCGTGGCCCAGGAGCAGGACGATGTTCCGGAAGCCCTGAAGGACGAGCGAGTGGCAGATCTCCATCAGGTTCAGGGCGAAAAGCTGCGGGCTGATGTTGACCGTGCCGGGAAGGAACCCTCCCGAGAAGGTGTACATCACCGGCGGGGCGACAAAGCACCCGGTTTCTTCCGCCGCCCGCGTCGCCAGCTCCACGGCGTTATGGATATCGACGCTGATCGGCAGGTGGTAGCCGTGCTGCTCCACGCAGCCGATGGGGAGGATGACCGTCTGCGTCTCCTTCAGGGCCTCGCGGATCTCCTGGACCGTCATGTTCAACATGATCCGAGACTTCGGCATGGCTCTCTCCAATCTCTCGCATCTATGGGGTTTCTGTGTGCGTCAGTATCGCGGCGCGACAGGGAGTGGCGCACGCGCCGCGGATCTTCAGGGGGAAGGCGACCAGCATGCCGCACCGTCCGGAGAGCGCTTCCAGGTGGATGAGGGGCGCGAGAAGCAGGTTTACCCGCTCCCAGAACTCGCTCCAGGGGAACTGCGGCTCCGGCACGTAGTCGAACCGCGGGAAATCGGCGCCCAGCAAGCCGATGCCGCGGTCCATCAGCCACCGTGCCGCCTCGCGCTCGATGTAAGGGCTCCCATCCACGTAGTCCGGGTCGTCCCAGAACCGGTCCCATCCGGTGGCGAGGAGCGCCGCGTCTCCGGGGCGCAGGTCTGGGTTGGCACGCTCCAGGTCGGCCACGGTCACCGGCTCGTTGCGCCGTTTCTCGCCAACGTGGATCACCACGGCGGGGCGGAAGAACTCTGAGAGGGGCAGGGCGGTGACCGGCTCGGCGTCGCGGTCCACATGCGCGCGCGTTTCGATGTAGGTGCCTGTCTGCCCACCGATAACGAACTTCTGGAGGTAGACGGGGTAGTCGTCCGGCAAGAAAGCGGGATGCGGCAGCTCGGAGACCTCCGCCCCTGGATACTCCGGGCAGTAGGACCACATCCCGGTGTAGATCCACCCACTGATATCATGCACCTGGGTCATCAGAATTCACTCTCCGCCAGCGATCTCACGCGACAGGGGGGTGCGCCCGGGCGTCCGAAGCGCCTGGGATCAGTTCCCGCTGGCCTAGGCGGCCTCCTGCCCGAGGCGACATCGCGCGGCAGGAAAGCCGGGCGGAACAGGGGAACTAAGGGGGTGCAGAAACGGGTGGCTATCCACCTGCAATCTGAGACCCAGGATCGGGAGAGCGTGCCATGAGCTACATCGGTTTGGACGTGGGCACCACCGGGTGCAAGGCGGTGGCTTTCGACGCGCGAGGCCGCCAACTCGCTTCGGCATCGCGGGAATATGCGACACTCAGCCCCCGGGAAGGGTGGGCCGAGCTAGACTCGCGCGAAGTGGGCGATGCCTGCCTAGCCGTCATTCGCGAGGCAGCGGCGGCGTGCTCGGGCGACCCTGTGCGCGGGATCGGGATCTCCAGCCAGGGCGAGGCGTTTACGGCTTTGGGGCCAGACGGCGAGGTGCTCGCCAACGCGATGGTCTCGTCGGATGCCCGCGCGGCAGAGATCGCCGAGCGTTGGAGCAGCGAGTTTGGTCGCGAGAAGCTCTATCGCATCACCGGGCACACCGCCCATCCGATGTTCTCCCTCTTCAAGCTGCTGTGGGTGCGGGATCACCAGCCGGACGTGTGGCAGACCGCCCGGCATTTCTACTGCTTCGAGGAGCTGGTGCAGCACCGGCTCGGCCTCGAGCCTGCTATTAGCTGGCCGCTGGCGGGGCGCACCATGCTGTTCGACGTGCGCGCGCACGACTGGTCGCCCGAGATCCTGGACGCCGTCGGGCTCGACCGCTCGAAGCTCGCCCGGCCACTCGCGTCTGGCCAGGTCGCCGGCACGATCCCGGGCGCCGTGGCGCGCGAGCTGGGCCTGCCGGACGGGGTGACTGTGGTCGCCGGCGGGCATGATCAACCGTGTGGCGCGCTCGGCGCCGGCGTTACTGCGCCCGGCAAGGCGGTGTATGGCACCGGCACGGTAGAGTGCATCTGTCCTGCGTTTTCCAACCCCGTTTTCAGCGAGGATCTCTTCCGCAGCAATCTCTGCACCTACGACTTCACCCTGGAGGGGATGTACACCACGGTGGCATTCAGCCTCACCGGGGGCAACTTGCTGAAGTGGTTCCGGGATGAGTGGGCGCGCGAAGAGGTGGCCCAGGCGAAGCATGAGGGCGTCTCTCCCTACGAGGTGATCCTGCGCGGCATGGCCCCGAAGCCGACAAAGCTGTTGGTGCTGCCCTACTTCACGCCATCGGGCACGCCCTACTTTGATGCCCGGGTGACCGGCGCTATCCTGGGTCTGCGCCTCACCACGACGCGCGGCGAGGTGTTGCGCGCCCTCCTGGAAGGTGTGGCGATGGAGATGCGCCTGAACATGGAGATTCTGGCGCGCTCGGGTGTGGAGATCCGCGAGCTTCTGGCGATTGGCGGCGGCGCGCGCAGCCGCTCCTGGACCCAGCTGAAGGCAGACGTGCTGAACACGCCGATCACGGTGGCCGCCGTGACGGAGGCGGGGTGCCTGGGCGTGGCGATGCTGGCATGCGCAGCCGATACCGGGCGCGCTCCCGCCGACTTGGTGGGCGAGTGGGTGCGCATGGGTGAGACGCTGCAACCCGATCCCGAGAATGCCGCCACGTATGCCGCGAGGTTTGAGAAGTACATGCAGCTCTATCCCGCGCTCCGCGCTCTGGATGTGTAGAGGCGCAGGGAACCTGGGGCGCGCCGGGAGCCGCTGGGGCAGGCCTGGCCAGGGGCAAAGGAGTTAGTGCCCGGAGGCCGAATAACACCAGTGAGAGGCGGCGGGGTTGCTGCCGCGCCGTGATGCCGGCGTGGTTTACTTTCCCATACTTCGGAAGCCCGGGAGCGCTCTGGTCTCCGCCGGCAGCAAGGAGTAGTGGCTGTTTCCGCCCCGATCTATCCAGGTGACGGAGCCCTGGGGAACACCGGGCTTCCTGGAGTAGCAAGGAGTAGCTCATGATCACCCCGACAGTTGGTTTCATCGTCTATGGCGTTCATAAGGATGGCCTGAAGGACCCGATGGGCACGCCCTTCATCGATGACGCGCTGATCGCGAGTTCGAAGAAGGCGCTGAAAGAGGCTGGGATCAATCTGGTCGAGTGGCCGGTGATCATCGCCACGAAGGAAGAGGCGAAGGCCGCCCTGGCCGCGATGAAGAAGGATGACCGCGTCGACTGCGTGGTCCTCTTCTCGGGCACGTGGGTCTGGGCCGCGCACCTGATCGCCGCGGTGCGCGACTTCGCCATGACCGGGAAGGGAGTGCTCGTCTGGACGCATCCCGGCTCGCAGGGCTGGCGCCCCGTGGGCGGCCTGGTGATGCACGGCGCATTGATGGAAGTGGGCATCCCTCACAAGTTCGTTTACGGCGATGCCAACGACCCGGCCGAGATCGCCAAGCTCGCGAGCTTCGCGCGCGCCTCGCACATGAAGCAGTGGCTCAATATGTCCACCATCGGCACCTTCGGTGGCCGGGGCATGGGCCAGACGTGTGGCGTTGCCGATCCCTCGCAGTGGATGCGCATGTTCGGTTGCGACATCGACTCGCGCGACACCACGGAGCTGATCCGCACCGCGAACGCGATCACCTCGGAGCAGATCACGGCCCTCGAGCCGCGGATCCAGGAGCTCTTCGGGAACGTGCCGGAGCGCAACGTCGTCAACGAGCGCTCGATCCGCCTCTACCTGGCCATCAAGGAGATCGTCGAGAAAGAGAAGTGGGATTTCTACACCATTCAGTCTTTCCCCGGCCTGGGCGATGACTACACCGCGTCTTGCTTCGCGCAGAGCATGATGCTCGAGGATGGCGTTGGCACCTCGACGCTGGGCGACTTCAACACCGCGCTCACCGTTCTGCTCCTCACCAAGTTGAGCAAGGAGCCGGTCTATTACGGTGACCTGCAGCATATCGATAAGCGGAACAACGAGATCAAGATCATCGGTGATGGCGCCTGCCCGCCGTCGCTCGCGGGCAAGCTGGGCCCGGCCGGCTTCGCGGAGCATGGCATTCCCACCGAGGGTGAGGCGGGCGGTCTCTCGGTGAAGCTCGTCTGCAAAGTGGGCGAGGGCGTTCTGGCCCGGCTCGGGCGCGTGGACGGCGAGTTCGTGATGGCGATCACCCGCTGCTCCATCTTCGAGCCACCGGCGGATCAGCTGGAGAAGCGCCAGCTGGAGTGCGGGATTCCGTTCTGGCCTCATGGTTTCGTTACGGCCCACTGCGACATCGAGGCGCTCCTGCAGAGCTGGACGAATGAGTACGCCTGCCTCGGCTATGGCACCCACCTGTATGACGACCTGGTGGAGTTCTGCGAGATGACCGGCATCACGCCGATCGCGCTCTGAGGCTGGCTTTCGTCGCCACTTCCGTGGCGTTTGGTTCCGCGCCGGCCCCGAAGGGCCGGCGCGGCTGCCCCTTTCCGTCGGGATAGGCAGGACGCCTCGCTTCGCGGGGCAGAAGGGGAACGAGCCGATGATCGGGTTCGGGAACCGTATCGGTAGCGACTTCGACAACGTGTCGCAGCGCCTCGTCTACAACTACATCGCTACCCAGCCTGATTTCCGGCCCGTTCCCTCGAAGATCGCGAGCGAGCACGCGCAGCGCCAGTTCTACGACTTCATCGCCGGCGTCTTCACCGCGCTCTATCACAACCCGGAGCGGATCGGGATGACGATGGATCCGGATGAGACGGAGGACCGCCCCCGACCCGATAGGGTCTACGAGGACGAGAGCCGCAAGTACCTGGCGGCGCGCAAGCTCCGGCGCCAGAACGAGGAGAAGATCGAGGGCCTGTTCGATGGCATGCAGCGCCTGGCCGAGCTGGGAACGGTGGGCCGCGGGGCGCTGGTGGTCCGGCGCGGCGAGCTCGGGATTCAAAGGCGCGCTCTCGAGACGCTGGTGGAGAACCTGACCCGCCTGGGCCTGCGTTGCTCGATGGACGACCAGGCCCTTTGCCTGTGCAGCGACGCCTATCCCGAGATGTGGGATGCCTGGAAGCTGCTCGCCACCGTGGGCGCGGCGGAGGCTGCCGCTTATGATGCCCGGTGGCGCCAGGAAGTGGGCGACGAAGCCCGGCTCCCGAAGTGGCAGGTCACCACGCACCGGCGCTACCTCAGCCAGATCAAGAACCGCATCTTCAAGCGCGCGCTGTTCGACCCGGCGTACGACTTCTCGGTGGATGTGCTCTGCCGCCTCTGCGACGATCCGGCGGGCTATCGGCAGTTTGCGGACGAGCTCCTTGCTCAGGGGTTCGTGAAGCGCGCCGGCTGGGATGGCGGCCTGGACGTGACGAACTTCATCGACCTGGTCTTCACCAAGACCTACGTCGGGCCAGGGGGCGAGCCGCTCAAGCTCCAGTTCCGCACCCGGTTCGAGTCGCGCTACTATCGCCAAATCCTCTACACCTTTGTCGAGGACAAGGTTGCGGTCAAGACGCTGTTGCGAGAGTTTGGAGCTCTTCCGGAAACGTTGCAGGATGTGGTTTACGGCTTCACCGGCGAATGCCGGGCGTGTGGGTTCTGCAACCAGACAAACCGGAAGCTCCAATACAACAACGTGCCAGCGGTCTACCGTGGGCGGCCAGTCCGGCTGTGCTATTACTTCTAAGCGGCTCGGCACGCGCGAGCTAACGCGCGAGCGGTTGGACGAGGCCCGGGCGCTCTACGCCTGGATGGATGGGCGTTACGAGGCTGCGCCCCCCGCGGCGGCGGCATAGGCGGAGGAGCGCCTGGCGCCAAGTTCGCGCGGCGAGGTCCGGGAGCAGCTTCGGATATCTGTGTTGATAGGGAGTGCGCATGAGAATCGGCAATCGGCACTACACGCGCGCCGAGGTGCTGGAGCGCGTGGGCAGCATCCGGCAGCTGGGGGGCGTGCGCCGGTGCATCCTGGATGACGGCCGCTCGAAGGGCGTGACCGCGTTTGAGGTGGATACGGGCGCCGGCTTCCGTTTCACCGTCTTGCCCGACCGGGGCCTCGATATCTCATCGGCCTCCTTCCGGGGCACGAACCTGGTCCACCTGACGCAGAACGGCGAGGCGCACCCCGCGTTCTACGAGCCACAAGGCTTGGGATGGCTTCGTACCTTCTTCGCCGGCCTGCTTACCACCTGCGGGCTTACCTACCTGGGCCCCCCCGGGCAGGATGGTGAGGAGATCCTCGGGCTGCATGGCCGGGCTACAACGACGCCTGCCCGCCAGGTGTGCGACCTCTCGCGCTGGGAGGGCGACGAATACGTGCTGGAGGTGACCGGCATCATCGAGGAGAGTCACCTCTTCGGTGATAAGATCCGACTGACGCGCACGATCTCCACCCGGACGGGCAGCCGGTCGCTCACGATACGCGACGTGGCGGAGAACTTCGGGTATCGCACTGCGCCGTTCCACATCCTCTACCACGTGAACGCCGGTTTCCCGCTTCTGGATGCCTGTAGCTATCTCGTGCTCAGTCCGTGCGAGAGCGAGGCGTGCGACGCGCACTCCGCTGCCGGCATGGAGCAGATGCGCATCTTCACCGCGCCCATCCCTGGGTTCGAGGAAGAGAACTTCCTCCACCGGATGTACCCGGGGCCCGATGGCTGGGCCACTGCGGCGATGGTCAACCCGGAGCTCGAAGGCGGCCTGGCGCTTTACGTGCGCTTTGATGCGCGCGCGCTCCCGCTGCTCAACGAGTGGAAGATGATGGGGCAGGGCGACTACGTGGTTGGCGTCGAGCCGTGCAACGCCCCGTGCGAAAACCGCGCGATCCTGCGCGAGCAGGGACGCCTTCCGTTCCTGGAGCCGGGTGAGACGCGCGAGCTGAACCTGGAGATGGGCGTCCTGCAGGGCGCCGAGGAGATTGAGCGACTTGTGAAGCAGGCGGAGTGAAGCGAGAGCCGTTTCCCGCCTGACGCATCCTGGAGAGCCATGGCACGCGTGAAACCTGACCTGTTGCTTAAAGATTACAAGCCGGTGCGCCTGCTGAAGCGCCCCGACAACACCCCGGAGCGCGCGAAGTTCCCGGTGATCGACGCGCACAACCACCTCTTCGGTGACCCGTCGCCGGAGGAGATGCTGGCGGTCATGGATGCCGTCGGCGTGCGCACGTTCGTGAACGTCACCGGCAACGTTGGCATGCCGTTGGTTGACAACTGCTACACCATCGAGCGCCGCGAGTTCGACTCGTTCCTGCGCGACTACGTGGAGCCGCATCCGGGGCGGTTTGCCGCGCTCACGATGTCGGAGTTCGCCAGGTGGGGTGACTTCACGCTTCCGCTTCGGCCCGGACCAGGAAGACAGGAGTTCGTCGACCGTGCGATCGAGGGTCTGGAAGCCGATGTGGCGAAGGGTGCCCTGGGGCTGAAGGTGACGAAGGAGCTGGGCCTTCAGTTCCGCGACGAGAGTGGTGCCATGGTCGCGGTGGATGACGAGCGCCTCTTCCCGATCTGGCGACGCGCCGGCGAGTTAGGCCTGCCGGTGCTTATCCACGTCTCGGATCCTCGGGGCTTCTTCCTCCCGATCGACGAGCGCAACGAGCACTATCTCAATCTGCTCGAGTTCCCGGGGTGGAGCTTCTACGGCTCTCACTTCTCGAAAGATGAGCTCCTGGAGCAGCGCAACCGCGTGATCGCGGCGCACCCGAAGACGACGTTCTTCCTCCCGCATGTGGCCAACGACCCAGAGGATCTGGATTCCATCGCGGCGCTTCTCGACCGCTACCCGAACGTCGTCATCGATTTCTCGGCGCGTATCGACGAGCTCGGCCGGCAGCCGTACAGCGCGCGCGACTTTCTCGTCTACTACCAGGATCGCGTCCTCTTCGGCAGCGACATGCCGCTCTCCACCGAGATGTATCGGTGCTACTTCCGCTTCCTGGAGACGCGCGACGAGTGCTTTGATTACATGGACTACATCGGCCGCTGGGGCCATAGCCGCTGGGGCATCTATGGCCTCTACCTGCCGGACGAGGTCCTCCGCAAGATCTATTATGAGAACGCCATCCGCCTCTGGCCGGCGCTGGAGGCCGCGATAGCGGAATGACGAGAGGGCTGGGGGATGGGAACGCCCGGGAGGGCGTTTGCCTCCAGTGCCCCGCCATCCAGAGGAAGGGAGCCAGGGGTGCCGCTAGTCACTGATTACCATCAGGTGAAAGAGGTCTACCAGGAAGCCACCGAGTTGGGGGTGGCGCTGCCGGTCTTCTGTGCCGAAGACCGCGAGACGCTGGAGGCGATCCTCGCGTCGGCGCTGGAGATGGGGAAGGCGATTGGCGTCGAGGACCTCCCGATCATCCCGGCGTGGACCGTGCGCTATCACGGACGGCCCCAGGCTACGCTCATCACCGCATGCGGCGATCCGCTCTTGGGTGTGCGCCTCCACCTCTCGGATCTCGACGTGCTCATGAGCGACGGGAGTCCCTATGCCAAGCTGCGCGTGATGCCGCACATTGATCATGGGATTCCCTGGCTGGATGAGGATGTGCTGCTCGGGCTGGTGGATCGAGTTGCCTCGGTGATGTGTGACGCGAGCGAGAAACCGTTCGCGGAGAATATCCGGATCACGGCGGAGTACGTGGAGCGGGTTCGCGGCAGGGTCGTCGTTGAGGGCGCAGTGGATGAGATCTATGCTGCCGACGGTGCCGGCGGGATGAAGAATGAGCCGACGACCGTCGAGCAGGCGGTGAAGTTCCTGCGCGAGACCGGCGTGGATATCCTGGTACCCAACGTGGGCACGGAGCACCGCATGACCGGCGATCACGTCGTCTACCGATCCGACCGGGCGCGCGAGATCAGCGCCGCCGTCGGGCGCATCCTCTGCATCCATGGCACCACTTCGGCGCGGCCAGAGGATCTCCCGAAGCTGCCCGGCGACGGCTTCATCAAGGTGAACATCTACACGACGCTCGCCGTTCGCGGAGGGCAGGCGCTCGCCCGGCACGTGCTGCGGAACCTGGGCAACATTCTGCCCGAGGAGGAGCTGCGCGAGCTGGTCGAGGCCGGCGTCCTCGGCGAGCGGGTGCTGGCGCCCGATTACGGCGAGAACCGGATGCCGCTCAAGCCACGCCTGGATCGCGTGGCGAACGCATCCCGCCGCGATGCCTGGTTTGCCGCCGTGCGCGACCGGTGCAAGGAGTTTCTGGGGATCTTCGGCTACCAGCGGTATGCCGGGCGGTGATTACTCGCCCCGGGGAACCAAGAGAAGCCGGGCACGTCTGAGACGCGCCCGGCTTGCTCAATCTGCCAACGGACTATTGCGCCGTCAACTCAGCATGCGCGCGCTTCAGGTCGTCGATGATTGAGAGGCGCTCCGGGCATTTCTCCTCGCAGGTGCCGCATTCCACACAGTGCTCCACGGAGCGGCCGGGGAAATCAGCCCAGTGGCGCTGTTCCCGGATTTTCTGATATTCCAGCTTGCTGTATTCAGCGTTGCCGTAGCCGCGCATTAGGTTCCAGAGCCGGAAGATGCCGGGGATGTTCACCTCTTGAGGACACGGCATGCAATAGCTGCACCCGGTGCAGAAGCGCTCGCCCAGAGCCTGGGTTTTCTGCCGGATCCAGTCGACGAGGCGCTGTTCAGCCGGGGTGAGCGGGCCGTCAGTTCGGGCGGCTTCGACGTTCTCATCCACCTCGCTGGGGGAGGTCATCCCGCTGATCGCGCTGGAGATGTTGGGGTTGGCGATCAGCGTGCGCAGGCCGAGTTGAGCGGGAGTCAGGCCCTCGCGGGCGACTTCGGCGCGGATCTCCTCGCTGGGCGTCGCGACTACGCCGCCTGCGAGGGGGGTCATGACCACCACTCCGATCCCCTTGCTCCCCAGGTAATCGATCACCTCCTGGTTGCGGCTGTAGAGCATGTGCTCCTTGAGGATGATGCACTCCCAGGGGTAGGCATCCACAAAGTCACGGATCCACTCCGGGCGTGCGTGCGTGGTGAGCCCGATGGCGCGGATCAACCCCTCCTCACGGGCCTGGAGCGCCGCTTCGAGTGCGCCGTGCTCCAGGATGTGCCGGTGCATCTCCGGCGTGTTGGTGCCCCAAAAGTTGAAGATATCGAAGTAGTCCGTCTGATACCGCTTGAGCGATGCCTCTAGCTCCGCGCGGACCGAGGCGGCGGTGGGCCTCTCCGAAGCACGGGCCTTATTGGCAAGGATCACCTGGTCGCGCCGCGCCACCTGCCATAGCGCCCGGCCCAGCATCTCCTCACTCTTGCCGTTGCCGTAGCTCCCCGTTTCGAAGAAGTTAATCCCCCTCTCAAAGGCGCGGTGAACCGTCGCAATCGCTTCCTCCTCGCTCTTGTTGAAGAAGCGCATCCCGCCGAAGCCGATGACGGAGACCTGGATGCCAGTCTTGCCCAGATTACGATAGATCATACCTCGGTTATCCCCCTTTCGGGCGCCGGCGGAGCACGGCGCGGTTGTCTTGAAGCCGGGTGGCAAGCGCGGTGTGGATGGGGACCGCCGCCTTCCCTGAGCCATAGTTCGTCGCGGGCTGTCGGATCTCCCAGGGGCGCGCGCTGGCGCTGTCGGAGCCCGCTACGGCGAGCCTCGACAGCACCGATGGCGGCAGGTCGATTAGGTATCGCAAGGCTCGACGAGACTTGCATCGATGGATGTGCTCACCGAGCGGTTGAGAAGCTCCACGGTGATTACTAGGCGATGCCGGTTTCGCGCGACGTGAACGAGGGTGCCATAGACGCCGGCGAGTGGCCCGCGTACGACACGAACATGCTGACCGGCACGCAGCCGTGGGTGGCCTACCACGACCGGCTGCACCGCAAGGACGGTTCGTAGCGACTCAATCTCGTGATCGGGGATAGGCGTTGGCTCGTTTCCACAGCCCACAATGCGCACTACCCCCGTCGTCTTCTTGACGGTGAGCCACACCTCCTTCGTGAGGGGGCTATGAATGAAGACATATCCCGGGAAGATGGGCGTATCGGCGAGACGGGGTACTCGGCTGCGCCGGCTCCAGGCCGGGCAGGTGGGGACATAGGTCTCCACCGACTGTGCTGATAGCACGCTTGCGACACGTGCCTCGTAATTACTGCGGGTGTAGAGTGCGTACCATCGGGAGGGCTCAGTATTGCGTTCAGCCCAGGCCGCTTGTTCTGACGGCTGCTCCGTGGCAACGACTGGCCGTGACTGCATTACGATTACCTCCAGCATCTAGGGTCTGATGCACCGCAGAATGCAATTCGCATAGCCGGACAGACGCACGCTCGCTGGTCCGCATCTATCGCGCCTGCCTACACTCAGCAGCCACTACTCTCCCCGTGCTTGCGGGCTACCGGTTGGATAGGCATGTAGCAGCACTCGGCAGTGCGATAGTAGATGCGCGAAACAGGCACCACAGGTGGCGGCCAGCAGAGTAGCTCCCGACTCCAGTCTGGTTGCGACACCGGAATCTTGCGATCGACTGCCACCATGGGGTGCGCAGGAAAACCCGGAACTGAAGTGACCATGGGGAGAACTCGTGCGCCCTTGAGTGCCGAAAGGGATGGCCCCTTTGGTCCAGACACTTCACCACCAAGTGGTGGCTTTTATTATACACCATCCATCGTGTTGTGTAAACCGTAGGATAAGTCCCTATCAGGAGGCCCGGCGTTGGCTAGGGAAGGTGAGGTATGGCCTGCGCCAGTGCGCCATGTCGGGGCGTAGGACGGGGGGGGGAACGGTTATGGCACGCACGTCGTCTCTTACTTAGAGGGCTCACCGTCCTGAGTGTGTGCGATGGCAAGAGCGGCGGGGCTGCCGAGACAGGGGTTTAAGTGTTCGGGCCAGAGTGCCGAAAGAGGAAGATGAGGCCGTAGCGTGGCCGGATCCAGACAGGATCGCTTCCCATGAGAGGGACAGGTGAGATGATGGGTGTCTGCATGCCGAAGGCGCAAGCGGTAGAGCCGCAGAAGTTGTTGGAGACAACCGGAGCATCTGCGGAGGAGATCCAGGCGGATGCGGAGGCGATGCGAATCGTTGAGGCGTATCGGCGAGCACGCGATGAGTACCATGAAGCGCGCGCGCATCTGACGGTCGTGGAAGCTAACGGCGGCCGTCTGGCAGTCTGGAGGGCGCGCAACCGCTGCCGCGCGGCGCTGCGCCACTTCTCCAGCATGGGAGAGCAGCTAACGGCGATGACCCAGACTCACCCTGCGTTGATTGCCAGGGTGATGCATACCCTCTGACGCCGAGCGAGGCACCAGTTGTGCTCTAAACATGCGCAGGGGCCTGATACTCATGGTGCAGCGAGTATCAGGCCCCTGCGTACGTCTAAACTGCTTGTCGCGTGTCTAAATTCTACGTGCCGCTAATTGCGTGACGGCGTGATCACCCTGCCATCTGGCACTACCAGGGGAGCGCCATCACCGAGCGCGCGCGTGCCATCCGGAACCACGACCCCTTGTCCGAGGATGGCGTTATGCACTACGCAATCCGAGCCGACCAGAACGTTCTCCATGAGCATCGAGTTGCCGATGTAGCTGTTGCTGCCGATCCGGCAGCCGCTACCGATGTAGCTGCAACCGCCGAGGCTCACGTTCTCATCCAGGTGCACATTGGCCCCCAAGAGTACCTCGGGGGCGGCGCCGCGGCGCAACGCATGGCGGTAACCGTCTGCCATGTCCCTAACCACGTAGGCCAACGCCTGCATCATATCCGCCGGGGTATTGATGTTGACGCGCCACCCTTCGGCGAGACAGTAGTAAACCGGCTGGCCATCGTTGATCAGCTCTTGAATGGCATGTGGCAGGTAGTACTCGCCGTTGGCGACAGGCTGGATCTTCTCAATCGCAGGGAAGATGCTTGGGGTGAAGGCATACATCCCCGCGCAGGTGTACGGTCCTCTGGGTACCTCCGGCCGCTCCTCGATCAGGCAGACGCGGTCGCCGTCCACGCAGACCACGGCGTGCTTGCGATGATCACCGCCTGCGCACACGGCAAGGACGCTTCCGCCTGAGTACTTCTCCAGGCTTGCCGCCAGGTGTCGGAGGCGATAGCCGGTCATGTTATCCCCGAAGACGAGGATGAAGGGCGAATCACCAATGGCGTCTCTCGCCTGGTAAACGGCGTGGGCCGTGCCCCGAAGTTCATGCTGTGCTACATAGGTGAGGCGCACGCCGATTCGTGAACCATCCCCGAAGTAGCGCTCCACCTCATCGGAATCGGGATTGACCACGATGACGATGTCATCAATCCCCGCGTCGCGCAGGTTCTCAATATTGTACTGGAGAATGGGCCGGCCCGCGATCGGCACCAGAGGCTTAGGCCGGCGGTCGGTGAGCGGGCGCAGGCGTGTGCCCCGTCCGGCTGCAAGAATCAACCCTTTAATCACAGAGCTTCCCTTTCCGCGTCACACGGCTCCGTATCACGCGTTGGTGCGAGCCTTGGTGCTGGCATTCGTGCAGATACTTCCAAGCAGGCTCATGAGAGAATCTTGAAGTTCCTGTGCATGGCCGGCCGACTCCAGTGACTCTGCCTGCACGTTGAAGTTGTTGTCCCAGCGGTTGTACCGTACGAGCAGCTTGCAATGATCCGAGCGCCCTGTCACCACGCAATCATCCGTCTGGCGATCATCGATCTGATTGCAATGCCGGGCGATGAGATCGCGCACTCGGGGAGCAACCTCCGCGTGGAAAGCGGCGCGGCTCTGTCCGAAGGGGTGCTTTGCCTTGAGGATGTAGCCAGGGGGCAGAGTACCCACAAACTCCGAGAGGGTGGTGCCCTGACTCTTCAGCTTGGCCACCAGGCGGAGCATCACCGCCGCGGAGTAGATGCCATCGCTGTAGAGGTTGAAATCCGGGAAGATGTAGTGTCCGTTGGGCACGCCACCGAAGGATGCGTCGGTATCCTCCAGCGCCTGCGCGATAAAGGGGTCTCCGACTGGGGTTACGAGCAGCTCGAATCCCTCCTTGCGCAGGACTTGCTCCACCATGAGCGCCGTGTCGATGGTGACCGCGACCGGCTTCGCCCGGTCGGCATACTCCAGGGCGAGCAGGAGGAGAACGGTATCATCGGTGACATAGGTGCCTTTATCATCGACGATCACGTTTCGGTCGGAGTCCCCATCGAAGATCAAGCCCACGTCATAGGTGCCGGATCCGATGAAGCGCCGTATCTCGCCGATGTTGCTCTCCTTCGGCTCGGGGTTGAGGTAATCGCCGTTCGACTTGATGAAGTAGGGATGGAGCTGACCGTGGAGGAGCGCAGCCTCGCATCCCAGGCGCTCGAGAAGCTGGGGCATGATGGTGTAGGCGGTGCCGAAACGGCAATCGACAGCTACGCGCAGCGAATGCTGTAGCGTGATGGTGCGCTCGACGTCGCTGATATAGAGCTCCATCACATCCTCTGGGCCCTGGAGGGCGTAGCCGCGCGTGATCAGCCGGTGCGGGATGGTATCGTCCTTAGCGACTTGCGCGAGCACTTTGGCGATCAGCACCTCCTCCACGTGTGGCTTGAGCACTCCCCCCGTGGAGTCAAAGAACTTCAGGCCGTTATGCTCTGGCGGGTTATGCGATGCGGTCACGACCACGCCCCCATCGGCGCGCTTGCGAATGCAGTATGAAGCGACAGATGTCGGAAGGCACCCGTTGTCTACCACCTGGCACCCGGCCTCAATCAGCCCCTGGCAAACATAATGCTTGATCGAGTTGCTGGAGAACCGGTGGTCGTTCGCGACGAGGCAGAGCGGGGTGGTGACGCCGCTACGCATACGATAGTACTCCCCCGTGTATTTTCCCGCGTAGTAGGCCACCTCGTGCGTCAGGTCACGGTGATAGACGCCACGGTAGTTGTACATCAGCTTAGGTGTCTGCGGCATGGTCCCCTCTTTCGAGCCAGTGCGGGCTGGCTTGAAGTCAACTGCCTCTGGTGCGGGGGCGTGCCTAGTAGGCTCTGGCCCCAGGAATTCCGGACAGAAGGCGCATCTCATCCACGGTCCGCTCTTCACGGGTTCCGCGGTGGAGCCCATCTGCCTTGTGTATGGGAGGGAGCCCGGAGAGCCAGGCTCCCTCGTGCAGGAGGAGCGGTCAGCGCTCGACGCCACCGCCCTGGACGTGCCCCTGTAGATGGGGCGGTATCTGCTGCAGCGGGGGAAGTTCTCGCTGCTGCTGCCTCCAGAAGCGCCAGAGACCGTTGTAGGTGAACTCGCGCTCGCCACTCCCCACGATGAGGCGCAGTCCGATGTCGCGCTTCACCGGCGTGCAGCGGATCCCAAACCTGTCGCCAGGCGGAACGACCACGCGGATCGGCCCGTGGGCTGTATCGTCCAGGATGGCGGCAAGCGCGCTTCGAATGAATGCCAGCTCCGCCGGGTGGTCACTGTCGTTCAGACCCTGGATGGTCAGCGTCGCGTTGATGCTGGTGGCCAGGTAGCCCTGCGGAAACTGCGTCAGCGGATTGAAGTCTTGCACCTGGCGCTCGCTGTCGTTGAGGACGGCGAGCAGCGACCAGCGCAACTCGGCGACCGCGGCATAGATCCCCGGCCGGGATATCTTGAACTCGATCACGCGCCCGTTCGGACCGACGATGCCATCGGTGACAAAGCGCCAAAAAGCATTGGGCGCGGCGACGGGCTCGGTGACGAACTCCATGACCGGCACGCGCGTGCCGGCTGGCAGCGAGATCGGCAAGGGGCAGAGCACAGAAGGCTCATAGCCCGCAGGGAAGACGAAGCTTTGGTTGGCGCTGGTGCCCACGCGGAGATCGAACGCCGAGAAGGGGGTCACTACCGCGAGATCGATCGGATCATCGGTGCTGACCGAGATCGGGCGGCCCGGCACCGCGGGCATCGTCGGCGTCGGGAGAGTGGACGGGAGGTGAGCAGTGGTCGCAACGAGAGCGCTTGGGGTGAGTGGCGTCAGGCTTACCGGCACGGCGGTGGCTAGCGCGCCCTGCGGCACGCGAACGGTGATGACGGCGGGAGGCGTCGTGACGGTGCTCGGCTGGGGTACGGGTGCTGTGATCTCCCCCCCCGAGTGGCCGATGACCGACGTGCTGCCGACCCGCTGCAGGACGGCGATCACATCGGAGGTTTCCACCGCCTGCACCAGGATGTCGCGCGAGCGCTCTCCCGCGACGAGGAAGCCATCGCCGATCTGGACTGTTAACGGCGCCACGCTGGTGGCGAAGCCGGGGAGAAAGCCGGGGTGGGTGACCTCCAGGTTCAGCACCACCTGATCGCCGGGCGAGAGTTGCACGCCCTCAATCCGGAACTGCCCGCGAGCGTTCGCCACGAAGGGGCCCCGCTCGCCGAAATAGTTGCGCGTGCCGATCTGCGCGCCCGGCGCCTGGTCGATGACGCGGACCTGAGCGCCCGCGATCGGATTGTTGTCCGCGTCCAACACAAAGCCGGTAACGATGCCAAAGCGCGCCCGCTCATCGTCGTCCGGGGCAGAGCATCCCGCGCCGGCGCAAAGGATCGCGGCGACCGCGACCCAGTAGAAGAGCGGCGATTTGGCAAACCGGTGACCTTTCATCTGTATTCTCCTTTCGCCGGGGCATGGCCGATAAGGCCTGATCGAACCCCGCGCACTGGCCCAGTGGAGTTGGCGCTGGGCCACCTAGAACATCCTATGACTTCCATCTCCCGGCTCTGAGGCCCATCTCATCCCTGCCTCCCGCATCTGTCCGACATAGGCGCGCAGATAGGCGCTCGTCCAGCGGCGAATGGCCGTCTGGTAGCTGTCGTAGAACGGCGCTGATAGCCCTCCGTCAAGCGGGTAGGGCCGTTCATCCGTATAGGCAAACCCAAATGCGTTCTTGAAGTGCATCCGCACCGGGCAGGGGCGGGGCTGGCGCATCCATCCCAGAGGCACAGTGAAGACAACCCCTGTGGTTCGGCTGAGCGTTGTGGTGGTGTAGAAGAACTCAATGCCGTTCTCAGCGAATCCGTTGTGAATGCTAAACGAGTAGCCCTGGTCCCCCCGCAGATAACGCCCCCCTGAGATCGTTGCCGTCAAATCGGTGCCTGTCGGCCGCCATGCATAGAAAAGCTGGTGGCTGGTAGTGCGCTTCCAACCCGGGTAGGATGCCTGCGCGACGGATGCCCCCACGTGATGACTGCCGGTATCACTGAGATAGCTTACCTGAGCGGCGATCCCATCCAGCTCGTGCGAGAGGCGCCCGCCCTGAAACTGGAAGTAGCCGTTTCTCCCCAGGCGTGCATTCCAGGTGCCCGCAATTCGCGAGAAGGTTGGCTTGCTGTTACTCAATGGGTATACGTACGTCCCCTCGAACGCCAAACCCTTCCCGAGCTGAACCGCGAGCGAGGTGTTCGCGCGCACCTCTGCCCCGGTGAAGACCCCTGGCGGAGCAGGGGTGGCCAGGTTGACACGAAGCCCGGGCGCAAACTGGATATCCACGCGTCCGGCACTCGCGTTGCGCGCGCTGGCCGATGGTGACTCTGGCGACGTGGGCATCACCCGCATGCGCGAAGAGAACTCCGCGCCCTCCAGTTCGCCACGCAGGAAGGCCCGGTAGTCTGCGGCAGACACCTCGATGCGCGCCATCGGCAGCCCAGTATGCAGTGGGATAACGACCAGCTGCCCTTCATACTCCCGCGAGACGAGGGCGAGGAGAACCCCCAGCCCGGCGACTTCCCAACGGTAGCGTCGGTTCTCAAAGCGGATGGTCAACACCCGCTTCTCTGCATCTTCTTCGGCGTGCAGGTTCTCGAAACCTTCTGCCTCGAGGAGAGAAAGTATGTGCTGAGTGATAGGGGGCTCTTCCGCGCTTGCCATGCCGGCGCAGGCGCACAGCAGCCCCAGGGTCAATACCCATCGCCAGCCAGCGCGGATGGCAGATGGCCATCTGGAGTTCGGTCTTCTGTTTCGGGTTTTCTGCATAGGGTCGATGCTCGGGCGATCTGGGCTGTTTGGAGAACGTTCGGCCGCGTCACCAGAGGGCATCGCCATCTCCTCTCCGGGACGGCATGGGATTCGATGTATTAGTTCTACTTCTGGAAGTAATCGATCACTCGCCTAAGTATCGTGTCGAGGTCCGAATCGGGAGCAAAGCCGATCGTCTCGCGGAGGCGCGTGGTGTTTGGCACACGCCGACGCATATCCTCGAACCCCTTCTCATAGGCTTGCTCATAGGGCAGGTAGACAATCTCGGAGGTGCTCCCGGTCATGGCGAGCACCCGTTCGGCAAGCTCCTGAATGGTCACCTCCTGAGAGCCACCGATGTTGAAGATGCGCCCGATCGCCTTTGGGGTATCGGCCAGAGCGAGCACGCAGCGCACCGCGTCCTGGACATCCGTGAAGCACCGCGTCTGTTGGCCGTCTCCAAAGACAGTAAGCGGTTGCCCCAAGAGTGCCTGCTTCACGAAACGGGGCACGACCATGCCGTATTGACCGGTCTGCCTCGGCCCCACCGTATTGAAGAAGCGAAGGATAATCACCGGGAGCTGCTTCTCGCGGTGGTAGGCAAGCGCCAGAAACTCATCACATGCCTTTGTGGTAGCGTAGAGCCAGCGTGAGACGGACGTAGCCCCGACTACCCGGTCGTCATCCTCGGAGAGAGGGCCATGCCCGTTCTTGCCATACACCTCCGAAGTGCTTGCGAGAAGCACGGTCCGCTTATGCTGGTTTGCTGCCTCCAGCACGATCTCGGTGCCGCGAATATTGGTCTGGATGGAGGAGAGGGGATTATCGATGATCCACTTGACGCCGACCGCTGCGGCCAGGTGGACCACGACATCACAATCGGCCATCAACTGGTCCACGAGTGCCGGATCCAGAATGGTGCCAACGATGAGTTGGAAGGCGGGGTTGTCCTCCAGATGGCGCACGTTCTCCAGCGAGCCTGTGGCTAGATTGTCGAGGGCCGTCACCTCGTCGCCACGGGCGATGAGAGCGTCGGCCAGGTGCGAGCCAATGAAGCCCGCACCGCCGGTGATGAGATAGCGCATTGCTTCACTCCTCAGGGAAAGCGAACGATTGGTTTCAGTCGCCGGCAGAGCCGGTCTCAAAAGCTTCTTCGGAGGCCCTGGGGCTGGCAGCTGCCCCCAGGCGATGCCGGCGTGCACCCGTCAAGCGATAGAGTACGCCCTCGCCGAAGAAAAGCGCGATAAGGGCAAGCGCGCCCGCTGCGACCGCGGCAAGGTGGCCTTGAACCAGTAGGAGCGCGGTGAGCCCCCAGAGGCTGGCGAGCGCCGCCAGGTAGAGATCGGCCTCGCGCGGCGTGAGCGCGATCGCCAGGAGGCGATGGGGGAGGTGATCCTTCCCTGTAGAACTGAGCAGGTCACGCACGTTTCGGGTGCCCGCGCGGTAGCGGCGAACGTGTACCAGCAGGAAGTCATAGGCGATTGGAGCGAGAACGAGTGCCTCAATGGGGAAGCGGAACCGCTCCTGGTAGGGGGTGCCACTGGCGAGGGAGAGGATGCCGAGCATCAACCCAACGAACGTGCTTCCCAGGTCGCCCATGAAAATGGATGCCGGGGGGAAGTTCCAGAGGAGGAACCCGAGCACTGCCCCTGCAAGGGCTGCTGCGAGCGAGGCGATAGAGAGCCGGCCCTGCTGCAGCGCCAAGATGAAGAACCAGCAGCAGGCGACAAAGGCGTAGGTGCCTGCCGCGCCGTCGATACAGTCCAGGCAGTTGGTTGAATTGACGATTCCAAGCAGCCACAGGAGCGTAACGACACCCGCGATGACCACTCCCATCCCGAGGGAGAAAGAGATGCCCGTGGCGATGACCGCGATCGCGGCGACTGCCTGAAGAAAGATACGGTGTCGGGCCTGGATATCAAACCGATCGTCGATCAGGC
>ERZ795045.1901-NODE-1901-length-21992-cov-5.654146_pt1 | contig 21992 bp, 12 predicted proteins | sample MGYA00375129_ERZ795045 | MGnify/ENA primary metagenome ERZ795045 (study PRJEB30174, sample SAMN05720166) | activated sludge metagenome | isolation source: anaerobic digester from wastewater treatment plant | place: Japan | collected 2015-05-15 ...
GATTCGATAGGGCGGAATCCCCATTTCTCACGGCTTGATTGGGCGTTGACAGAATCTCGCTATGGCCATTCGCTGGCTTCTGTTCCCTGATCCCCCCGCTGTATTCATACCGCACGGGATGGATCTTCTGAGTCTACTCAGTTTCTTTTCTCGGGTCTCATCATGCGTTTCATCCCGCCCTCGACTTAAATTTCCCGGGTGAGCTATTTCCAGGAACCCTAGCACAGAGGGGAGAACAATGTCAAGTGAACATTTTTGCCTGTCAACCACGAATCGGACCACGGCTAATCGCTTGTCATTTTTAATGTTATCCGGGATTTCCCATGTAAACCGGGAAATCTCCCCATTTTCTTTCCCACCCCGCCCCTTATATTCAGACTGAAAAAGAATGCTCGTAACTGTTTACCCACCTACAGAGGCTTTTGCGTGAAGGGTGGCAGTTTGCCATCCCGGAGGCGGATTGGCAGGTATACCACAAGGGTGTCAATGGGCTGGTGCCCCCATGTTGCAAGGTGCGGAGGATGCTCATCACACCCCTTGCGTCCCCGCGCCCCGAACGCGGCGGTTGCCGTGCCTCATATTGCGTCAAATTACCGCCGGCCGGAGATTCCGCTCCATATGGGTGTTCGCCGGTGACACCTCGGGATGATCCAGCAAGGTCAGCAACTCATCCCAATAGTTCCACAGCCGCTGGGCAAGGTGCCGCACGCCGGGATCGGCGGATTCGGTCAGCATGAGATCCATCAGGCACTCGTCTGTTCCAACTCGCGCCACAGACGGGCATAGGCCGTGGATTCCTTCGCCATGTCCATTTAAATTCGTTCCCCCACCAAAATAACGCACCGTGTAATTTATTTCTTTGCGGAGCGGGATGGATTAAGGGGCCAAAGGGATTAAGGGGAAAAAGGGATTGGGAAGCGGTTTTACTTCAGATGGGGGACCTGCTGCATCCAGTTTAGCCCATTCGGTATACACATTCCGGAAGATATCTAATTTCCTCACCCGGTCTTCCATGCCGTTCAGGAACCGCTGTGTGGAGAACCATCCGAATGCGGTTAGAAATGGCCAGAAACACGTATGCGGCTCCTGCCGGAGGGAAGGAGTGTTATCTTTCTCTCGAAAACCGCCTTCGCTACTGCAGCCGTTCGCGGAAATAGAGGTTGGTCCGCATGTCGGGCCGGAAACCGCGGTCACCTGCCTTGCGTCCCACGTTGAAGTTTTGCTTCGGATCGAAGGTTCCGGTCGGGTAAATCAGGGAGGCCCGGTCGTCGGTGCGCAGGAACAGGGGCACCACACCCCGGATCTTGCGCCGTTCCTCTTTTCCAGATGCGTAACTCTTGTACTCGATTTCGATGATCACCCGGACCGTGCCGTTGTAGGGCCGCAATGGCACAAAGTGCAATTGGCCGACATCCTTCAGCTTTTTCTGCGAGTTGACCGTCTGGTAATTGTTGTTACGGAATTCTTGAATGATTCCCACCCCCGCGGCGTCCCCACGGCTTTCCACGGTGAAGGTCACGGTGGCGTCGGGATCGATCTGCAGGAGATCCAATTTTTCGCCGTTGGAACCCACTACTTGCAGGTCCAGGGTGATTTGCTTTTTCTGCCCGAGGCTGGTGCCGGTGAAATCATCAGGGCTCAGCAACAACATGGGAGGGTTGGCGATCACCTGAATGGAGTTCTCGGTAAGGGCCGGCGTGGGCGTGGGAGTCGCAATCCCTAAAGGGACGGTTGGGGTTGGAGTGACAGGGGTGGATTGGGGTGTGGGGGTAGGAGTGGGCACTTCCATGGTGGGCGTGGGTGTGGCGTCCTCCCCGTCGCTCGAAGGATTGTAAATTAACTGAACATTGTCGATCAACGCGGAACCCGGGCCATCGTAGAAAAATTGGATGGTTCGTTCGGCCGGAGGGGCGGAATTGGAGAGATTCGCCCGCAGGGTGCCCCGGTATGTGCCATTGTAACTGGCTCCCCGCGACGAGGGAACGTAGAGCCACGGTTGACCGCCGACGGATATCTCGAGCATGCCGTCCTCGGGAACGACGACGCAAAAGGACAGTTCAAACCGCAAAAAATCACTGGACGTGGGGACTTGGCTGATAGACGCCCCGGATGGCAATTCCAAATAATAGTTGACCTCCTCTTGGGAGAAAAACTGGACCTGAATGACCCCAGGGATTTCGCCCGGTTCCCACCCGCCTCCCGGAGGCAGGCCGGGATCACGATATCCCGATTCGAAATCCCCGTTCCGGATCAGTGAATTGGTTTCATCCACTCCCCCCTCCACGCACGCCCGGGGAAGTTGAACGACTGTGGGGGTGGGAGTGGGTTGCGCTTGCGATCCGGCGTCCATTCCCCAGCCCGCCAGCCAGAGCATCCCGATAACCAATATCCCAAAAAATTTCCGTGTCTCTTTCATGATTCACGCCTCTCTGGTATTGATTCTCTCTCCCGGATTCGGAGAGGTCCCGGTACCAGAACCGGCCTCATAGATTCAATATATCGTGTCCAGCCGTTCCCCGTCATCCGGTTTTTAGCGCTCGTACACGGTTTCCAAAGTCCGCTGGGCGCTCATGAGCCCCTCGGTATCATAGATCCGGGAGCGCGCCAGGACCGAAAATGTCCGGGACCGGACGGTGATCAGGTTGGAAATCCGGTTCATCATTTCTTCCATGTCTTCCGGAGTCAGGTTGCGCCGCAGTTCCGTGTTCAGCCGCTCGCGCAGGTCGCCGGGCGCTTCCGGTTTCTGGTCGAAGGTCCGATCCATGGCCCGCGTCAGAGGTTCGGAAAAGCGTTCCCGCCGCTTGAGATGCGTTATTTGCGCCAGGAGCGTGCCGATGTCCGCGTACGGCCCGTCATCTGGTTCCGACACTTCCGTGCTGAGGAAGACGTTCGTGTAATTAATCGGTTTCTCCAAGACATCCTTGGGATTGAGGGCCAGGCGGTTGAACCGCTGGCTGTTGATCAGATCGAAATTCTTGAAGGACTGGTACAAACGCCCCACGCTGGCCAATTTGTACTCGGGCATGGTATCGGCCAAGGTGCGGGTCCGGGTGCCCATCCGGGTGAGGAAATCGTCGTCGTCGAGATCGTGAATCCCGAAATGCATGTCATGACCGCCCGCCTGCCGGCCTTCGATGATGAAGTCGGCACACAGGGTGTTGAAATCATGACGGTTCTGAAGAGTGTCGAGTTCGCCGGGCCGCAGCAGGGGGCAGAACGGCAAGGCCGCCAACACTTCGCGCGGCGCGGTGTTGATGTTAATCAAGCCGGTGCGGAGCAGGAAATCGGCCGTGGTGATCATGTTGTAAATCTGCGTGTACTGGTTTTCCCATTGATCCAGCCGTTCCCGCTGCGCCAGTTGAATGCGGTATTGTGGATTGTTGCCCACCGCGCGTTGCGCCAAGCGGGGATTGGAGAGGATCTGGCCGGTCATCACCGTCTGGTCTTCCAGCCGCTGGGGGATTAGAGGCGTGTTGATGGTCTCGAAACGCCCGCCGGTGAATAAGCGGGAAATTTCACCCAGGGTCGCCAGCGGACCGTTCTTCACATAAGCCGTATTGTCGAGCACATCGTTGGAATCCCGTTGAGTCCCTTTGAGATCCAACCGGCGGCGGGGATACGCAGGCACGTACCCGGTGTTGTCCCGGCCCGGCGTTCCGGCCAGCAGGGTGCGTTTGGCCAAGTCCGCGTCCGTGTCCGATCCTTTCCGGCCCCGGCCGAAGATTTCGATTCCCTTGAAGAAATAGTTATCGTCACCCAGGCCGCCTGCAAAGCCTCCGCCGGCTGTGACGTAATCGCCGAGAGCATTCGGCAGCCAGGGAGCCGCGTCCAGATTCAGGCCCCAATCCTCCCGGTCCAGATCCGGCCGGAGTTCCGGTGTGATGGCGCGCTGGAAATACGACAGGTCCCGCGTGCTTTTCCTCAGGATGATGGCGATTTCAATGATCGGCTCCGCTTGCGTGTTGTTTTTCAGATCATTCGCCAGGCTGCCGAAACTTTCGCGCAAATCGATCGTGAAGGCGGTGTCCCCATGTCGCAACTTGGCAAAGACCGGCTGCCGTTCCCCGTCGCGGAAATAGATATTCCACGGGTTATCATCGGTCTTGGGATTCGTCTTCAAGTCCTCCACCCCGGGATCGATAACCCGGACGGTGGGAGTGACCAACACTTCGCCCACCGGCATGTCGTAATCCAGGATGTGGCCATTGACGTCTACCAGTTTGCGGCCAAGCACCCGTACAGTGAGCTGGTCGTCCACGTCAGGATCGTAACCGGCACGGATCAATTCGCGGACGCCCAGCCGCCATACGAAGGCGGTGTACCGGACGTCTTGGGGCCGCCGGTCCGCGTCCACATCCAGAGTGTTTTCAAAACCGCCCAGCATTTGGTAGAAGCGCACATTCTTTTCCCCGCCGGGGGCCACCGCCTCCCGCGCGATCGAGCCCGTCTGTTCCATGAGGGCTAGGTTCTGCGCGATTTCGGGAGACAGGTCGCTGGGATACGCGTACGCATCCCCGATGAAGTCCCACCCGTTCCAATGGCTGTCGTACGGCGGAAACGGATTGGAATCCGAGAAACGGTTCAGCCCGGTGTTGTTCTTGTCGCTTTCCGTGCCGGGGGTAGAGAGGTAACCGCCCACCGCGCCACGGGCCAATGTGTCAACTTGGGGCAGGTTCACCACAGCCGCCTGTTTGGCGTCCAATTGTATCGACGAGGGAACCGACCGGCGGCCATTCACCTGGCCGGTGTGGGAATCCACCACCAGTTCGGTCTCGAACCACGTGGGATCGGTGCGTTCAAAGGCTTCAAAACCGCGGTAACCGGGCAACGCCACCAGGTCCAGCCGCTGCAGTTGAGTAGCGCCGGGCGGATCCGCCACGCCCTTCAGGTCCACGATCACGTTGTTGAACGTGGTCCGGTACCGGAACGAATCGATGTAATTCCCGGCGGGATCGTAGAGAGTCACATACTTATCCCGTGGATTGTAACTGAGGATATCGTCCTGCACGTCCACCACCCGGAAATACAAATCGCCGATCTGCGAATCGCGCCGCGGGCCCCGGCCCTGGGGTTCCCGGGCTGTGGGAACGCTCTGACGGATGGCGTTGGCTTCCCGTTCGGACAAGACCGGTTCCACGATACGCTCGTTCAGCCGGGAAACACCCGGGTAATTGTCCGAGATGAACTGGGCAAGCTGCGCCTTGTTGAAGGCCAGGAGCAGCTTGTTGTCCTCCAGATCCAGATCCTGCGCGGACAGGGGATTGCCCGCGCTGAGCAATTTGTCCCGCGTCAGCAGCGGTTCGAAGGGGACACCGGTGCCCGGCATGCCCTCGTTGATAGTCAAATCCTTCCCGTCGTCGGTTTTGAATGAGGGTTTCATGCGCCCGATCACTGTGTTTTCGGGAAGAATGTAATGCCCGTAGGGCGTGGTCACTTGCCACCCGGAAAGATCGAGATCCTCGGTGGAGAGGTTGACGAGTTCGACATACTGCACCCGCGGATTGATCAACTCGATCCGGTCAAAGGAGGTCTCATAGAACGCGTTGGGGCCTCCCACGGGTGCGCCGGCGATGATCCGCACCCGGAGAATGCCATCGCTGCGGACTACCACCCGCTGCGCGGTGTCGCCTTGCCGGAACGAATCGGCGGGTGGCCATGGGGTCAGGCGGTATTGCAGCCGGAACGGCACATTGGCTCCGAACAACGTGAGCCGGGCGGTATCCCGCTCGATGATCTCCCGCTGCAGGGGATCCTGGAACGGACCGGTATTTTCCACCGTATCGCCGAACGCGTAGTCCGAACGGAACGAAATGCGCCGGCCGTTCAATTCATAAATCACTTCCGGGCGGTATTTGTGGTTGGGATGCAGGTAAATCACCGGATCGTAGAGACCCGGAGGAATGTTCTGGAACACCCATTCCGCCACTTCCTCGGTTTCCCGCCCCACCTCGATATCGGTTTGCTGGGCCGAGGGCGGCGCGACATTGGTGACCGCGAAGATGAAAGCCGGAGCCAGGGCGTCGAGATTCACGACCGGGAGGAAGAAGTTGAAAGTATCCTTGAATCCTTCCGGCAGATACGTGAAATTAGGCCGGGCGGGGGCGGCGGACCCGCCGGCGGCGATGGCCGTTGGCCCCCAGTTGGAATCCAACGCCGTCCGCCCCGGGATCAGCCCGTCGTCCTTCGCGCCGCTGAGAATAGAAAACCGTTGCGTATTGGGCGTCACCTGCGGCAATCCGTTGGGATCCCGGGAATTCACGTGAATGGAGCGCAAGACCTCCTCGGCTTCGAGGCGGATCATGGGTTTGGCCATGACTTCGTTGATGCGGATCGCCTCGACTCCCTCGAAACGGACTTCCATGCCGGTCTCCGGGGGATTGGGCAACATCAGGCGCATCTGTTCGATGAATTGCTGGGTTTCGGTGCTGCGGCTGTCAATACCGGCCAACATCCGGGGATGCATCCGGAAAGCCCGCTGGCGGGAAGAGTAAAGGTTCAGCGAGCGGATGGTCACCGGATCAGCGAGGACCGGATCATCCTTGGCCTTGCTAAGCACCGTGCGCACGTCAGGATCGTCCGCCACCGTGAAGGGCATCCAGGAGTCGATAAAATCCACCAGGTTGAGAGCCAGTTGGAACTGAGGCGGATCCTCATCCATGCGGCCGTCTTCGTCGTCGTCGAAACACGCGATGTACCGCTCGCCGATTTCATCCACCTCGCCATCGGAATCGTTGTCCACGCCGTCCCATTCCGGGGCGAACATGGCCGCCAGGACTTGTGGATCGTAGAAGTCGGCGAATCCATCGAAATCGTCATCCGCGAAACTGGTGACCAGCCGGTGGTCGGTCACACGGGGGCGGCGGGTGATCTCGCCCTCGGGGGTGTCGTCCTTAGCGGTGGGGTCTCCCCCAAGCCCCGGGTAACCGTCGCTGTTCAAATCGCCCCAGGCGTCCTCGCTGACGTGCCATTCAGGATCGTAAGAAAGCAGCTGGTCGCCATTGAAATCGCCGGTGTCGTCCACCAAACCGTCCCCGTCGTCATCGGTCCCGTTGCCTTCCACGGCAATACCGGGCCGGATGTCGTTCTGGTTTTCATCCCGGGCCAGAATCCGCCACATGCCGTCGATATTGTTCCCCGTTTGATTTTTGTCGCGGGTGGATCCGTCGCCGTCCATGTCCGGCCCCGTCTGGAAGGCTTGCGCGCCCACATCCGGCTCGCCGAATCCGTCAAAATCGCCGCTGGGATAATGGTTGCCGTCCCAGTCGTCGGAAGGTTCGTCGATCAAGCCGTCGCCATCGTTGTCGATGCCATCATGCTCTCCGTTCGCCCCTCGCGGCTCCTCCTCCAACTGCCAATCGCCGTCCAGGTCCACTTGCAGCGCCAGCAGATCTTCCAGGCGCACCGGAGGGCCGTATTGGAAATCCGCCTTGTTGCTGGCCGGTGAACTCAAACTCCACACGTCGGTGGCGTTCCAATTCGAGGAGAGGTTGGGATTGATTTTCGCAACTTCACTGTTCCGGCTGCTTAGAGGACCGGAGATTTCATCCGACTGGCTGTAAATGGTGGTGGAATCGCGCAGCACCTCGAAAATGGAGAGGAACGGTTGTTGCCGCGCCTGCAAGGCTGCTTTGGGCGTGCGCAACCGCTCCACGAGTTTCAAATCTTCCACCGTGGCATAGGGGCGGTCGTCGCCCTTGGGTTTGAAAATACTGAATTCGCTGGGATCGTCGACCCCCTCGTTCAGTTCATCGATATAACCGTCCCCATCGTTGTCGATCTTGTCGCCGGGGCGGAATTGTTCCGGCCGGTCCTGATTCAGCGGACCGGAAAGCGGGGTGCCGCTGCTGTTGTTGGTCGTGGGGCCGATGTACCGTTCGTCTTCTTCATTCAGGAGGCCGTCATCGTCGTCATCCAGCTGGTTGCCCACCACGCTGTAAGGTTCACCGGTGAAGCGGGACAAGTCCTTGTTGGCCTCCGAATAGCGCTGGACCGTCACGATGCGGGGATTGTTGTTGTTATTGTCGTCCTGCCCGTCCACGCCGGGTTTCCGGTTGGTCGCCCCGCCATCGGCCACGCTGCCGTAACGGAAATTAACGATCGCGCGGGCCAGCTGTTCCGCGTCCCGGTCCGCGAACGTGCCCCGCAAAGTCTGCCCGTTGGGCACGATCTGATTGTAAAGGAAGACCGGCAGATCCAGTTCCCAAGGACCTACTCCCAGGTTATAGACATGGGTGCCATTGGCCGCGTAGTTATTGCCCGCCACGTTGATATTGATCTTGGCGTTCTCGTCAAAAATCCCCAGCCGGTCGCCGTCAATGTCATAACCGGTGCCCGCGGGGAAAAAGCGCCGCCCGCCGTCCGCGTCCTGCCGCCGGGGATCCAGGCCGTCTTCGTCGAGCAGGTAGTCTTCGTCGTCATCCTGCGGCTCGCTGTTGTCCACCACGCCATCCAGGTTGTCATCGATTCCCTTCAAGCCGGGCGCGCCGTCGCCGCCGGTTTCCATGAGGATGGAACGGCGGCCGGTGACATCGCCGGGGGGGTCTTCATCCACGCCCAGGGGTATCGGCGTGGGGAGGATGCGCAGCCCGGCGCGCGGGAATACCCGTTCCGGACGCGTGTCCACCTGGTGGCTGCGGGCGTCGTATTTCACCTGCGAGCCTACGTATCCCGAATATCCCACCGCCCAGGGATCCAGCAGGGAAATATACCGGGGCTGGGAGCGCCCCAGCACGATGTGGGGTTGGGAGGGATCCAGGTCCCGCGCCAGTTGGCCGATCACGCCTTGGACCGCGGCCTCCGCCGCCTCGGCGGCGGTGATCGAGTCCGAATATTGGCGGATGGTTTCCTCTTCCATCCGGAGGGTGTAGGTGAATCCCACCAGCACCACGGCGAAGATGGAAAGCAGGGCGAGGACCGTCAGGAGGGCCACGCCCGCCTCAGCCGGGCGGTTCGTCGGTTGTACGGGATGAGCGAACATCGGTTTTTTCTTCATGATTCAACTCTGCGTCACGCGTTTTCGTTCCCGGATTGCGGGATCATCCGTTGCGCGGGAGTCCCGCAACCCGCTATAAATTGGCAATGCTCCGGTAGTTATTCGGGATAAACACCCGGGTGGTAAACGGCCGGGGATTCATGTTCCGGGCCTGATCTTGCACGTAAATCGTGATTTCCACCATGTTGGGCAAGCCATCCGTGCGCTCTGTGATCCGGTTCCGGACATCCACGTATTCCTGCCCGCTGAGGATCCGCTTGGGATTGGTCTCCAAAAAGCGGAGGGGAAAGCCGGGCATGCGGGGATAGGCGTCTTCCGGCTCGTTGACGATGATATTGGCGAAACTGACCAAAGAATTGCCTTCCACACTGTTGTTGGCGGCGGGGGAGTTGAAGATCAACTCGTTGGGCGCCATCAATGCGGTTTCGCGGGCCGAATCCCATTCCTGGGTCATGCGCCACCCGCCCCGGTTGTAATCATAATACCAATACCGGAACCGCAGGCCGCGGACGTCGTAAGCCAACACTTGGAAAAGCTTGCCGGGATTTTGATTGTCCTGCCGGGTTTGAGATACCAGCCAACCGTACTTGGATCCCGTATCCCAGTTTTGAATGGCCTTGGCCACCTGGGCGCGGGCCACGGGAATCCCTGCGGGAACCGGCGGGGGAACCAAGGCTTGCCGGGTTTGATTGTCAATAAACTGCCCGAAATCGAGCAATTTTTGCCGGTCTTGCGCGGCCTGGCCGGACAGATCGAGAATCTGCGCGCGGCGGACCAATTTAGTCCCGCTGGGATCCAGGCCATACGAGATCTCCTGGAGGATGAGGTCGCCGGAACTTTCCACGGCACTCACGAAATGCAGCAGATCGCTGGGGAAAAGACCGATATCCTCATCGATACAAGCCCAGTCGCCGGGTTCGCATCCCAGTGGATCCGCGATCGGACGGCCGCCCCGGAGGGCGTCTTTGGCCCCGTTGGGGTAATCGCCATCCACCCCGTCGAGCACCTCTTCATCGATCAAGCCGTCGCCGTCGTCATCCAGGCCCGCCCCCGGCACCTCCGATCCCGGTTCGACCACCACGTCCCGGTTGATCCCCACAAAACGGAACCGGGGAACATCCTGGACTTGCTGATTCCGGCTCTGCGTCACGGGCTTGACCGAGTCGGGGGTCAGATAGGCGGATTTCAATTCGCTGGCCATGTAATCCAGCACCGTCCGGCCGGTTTCGTTTACCTCCAGGCGCCGCATCGCCACTTCGCGGGAACTCATCACCGCGCGGAACGTTTGGGCCGCCAATCCGGCCAGAATGCCGATCACGGCGATTGAGACCATCAGTTCCACCAGGGTGAACGCCCGGTGCGCCGCGGCCGGGATTGCCTTGCTGCGAATGTAGGTTCTACTTGCCATGGTTCCTGTTCCTCATGAGTTCTTCGTGCCCCGGGGCAGGGAAGCGCCTCATCGCGATGTCCGGGATCCGTGCAGAAGTCCCACGAATCCCCGCGGCTGGCCGCCGGTTTGGAAAGACTGGGACGGATTTTCCAGATTGATAAAACCGGTCAGTTTGTATTCATATTTATAGCAATCCTCATCGATCAAGCCGTCGCCGTCATTGTCCAGCCCGTCCTCTTTCTCTTCATCGATACCCCAGGACACCCCGCCGTAGGTAACCCGCTGCCGGCGGACCACCCGGGGATCGTCGGAACCCAAAACCGCCTGGGCTTGGGGATCAACCCGCTTCAGGTCTTTGTCGTTATCCACACCGTCTCCCCCCCAGGTGATCAGGATTTCCACCCGGCGCCAGTGAGGCAGCGGAGCGTAAATCGTGTCTTCGTCCACCAGCCCGTCTTGGCGGGGCGCTTGGGTGTAAGAGCGCAGAAACGTCAATCCGCCGCGCACTCCCGCCCGGATCGGAAAATCGAAATCCAGGCCGTCGGGCAATTCCTCATCCACGAAGCCATCCCCATCGTTGTCTATGCCGTCTCCCAGTTCGGGCACGCCGTCGCCGTTCATGTCCACCAGGCCGTATTGGCTGTTGTCCGGCACGCGCCCCACCCGGATCTGCCAGGAAAAACGCTCATAAGGGGCGGGAAAACGGCAGGGGCTGAAAGGAAAGGCGGCCAGAGCGCAATCCTCATCGATCATGCCGTCGCCGTCGTTGTCCTTCCCGTCCCAGATTTCCTCGTCGATACGCTCGTCTATCCGCCCGTCATTGTTGTTATCGATGCCGTCGGCGACCGCCAGTTGCCCCGGGCGGTTGGGATCGAACTCGCCGTCCCCGTCGTTGTCCATGCCATCCCCCGCCAGCAGGGGCAGCATCAAGTTGGAACCCAACACCCGGACCGATGCCAAGCGGGTATCCTCGTCGATCAATCCATCGCGGTCGTCATCGATCCCGTTAGGGTATTCCTCGTCGATGTTGGGCTCAGGATCGTAAAAGTAATCCCCGTCCGCGGCCCGCAGGGTATATGCCCGGGTCACCGCGTTCGATGAGGAGCCGCTGTCCCCGTCATCGTCGGGAATCCCGTCTCCGTCATCATCCAGGCCGTTGGGGCGGATGGTCAGTCCCGGGTACCGCACGCCGTCCGCTTCCGGCAAACCGTCGTAATCAAGGTCCGGTATCTTGTTATTGTTGAAATCATTGGGATTCGGCCGGTTGAAAAACCGTTCCTGGTTAAACGAACTGTTATTCTCATCGTCGTCATACCCGTTGCCGGGAAGAGGGACGATCATGTTCGGAGCCCCGGGAATGATCGGATAATTGACCGGATCGACCTTGAGACCTTCAAAAATGGTTTGAGCCAGGAGCGTGGCCTGGGTGAGGTCTTCCGACCGTTGGCTGACCTGGATGCCATACGGAAACACCTGCACGATGGAAAGCAGGCCCAAACCCAGGATCGCGGCGGCGATGATCACCTCCAGCAACGTGAATCCCGCCCGGCGGCCGGGCGCCGGCGGTATCGGATTTATCGTATAGGAACCGTGCTTCATGATTCGCTCCTGGCTTTTCTGGTTTATTCGATCGAGGTTATAGCGGTTTCCATTCGTCCAAGGGCCATGGATTCAGGATCGCGTAATTGTAACTGCGCGTCCGGCCCGTCAGCCGGACCACTTCGATGGTTTGGATCTTGTAGCGCTCGTTCGCGTCCTCTCCACTCCACTGCAACGTCTTGGATCCGGCCTTGCCGAGCGCGAATTTGTAATCGCCTGTTTGCCCCGTGATCGAAAACACTTCGCTGTCCCGCGCCAGGTGAATGACGGGGGCGATGGCGTTATAGGTGGTGCGGGATTCTTCCCCCTGAAAATACACCTTGGCTACGGTCCCCCGGGCGTTGAACTCGATGCAAAACGTCTGGGAATTGCCGTCCAATCCGGGGACGCGGCCATCCACGTCCGCCACCATGATCCCGTCCGGGAAATACGCCGTGTCCCCCACCGGATACGCGTTGCTGGTTTTGCCGGTGGGATCGGAACACCAGGCGCCCGTTTCGAAGGGGTATTCCTCGCAATGTTTGCCTTCCACCCAGACAGCCACCCGGGCAGTCCGCGGGCCGGTCATTTTATTGTTTGAGAATCCGTCCAGACGCCCGGCATCGATGACCACCCGCCGGGCGCGGCGCATGGCGATGGCGCTTTGACGGGCTTGACGCAGATTGGCATTCAAGATTTGAATGCCCGATTCCACCCGGCTGCTGGCCATCTGGGTCATATACCCGGCGGTCCCCAGGCCGACGAGTATGCCGATGATCCCAATGACCATCAGGATTTCAATCATGGAATATCCCGCTTCCCGGGAAGAACGTCCGGCAGCGCTTGTGGCGTGATTGTGGATCTCTCTCATGATTCCAAACCTTTGCGAAGCGTGAGGCATCCCGGAACTCGGGAGAGCACCGGCTATGGCGTCACGCTTTCCGCTCCATATCGCTTCGCTCAATATATCGTGCATTGCCCATGTTGTACGGCTTTTCGGATCCAGGAGGTATCCCCGGTGCGGCACGGGGCGGTCCCGCCTTGATCCTAAAGTAATTTTAAATTTTTATATTCACACGGGTTACACGTAGTTTCCGCTGGGGGTATCCGCTTATGGGAAATGCCTTCTCTCGTAAAGGAGAAGTGTAAAATAAGCGAATGAATTATCCACCCCAAGCCTCGTTTTCACCGGGAAATTTACCAAAAAAAATTTAGAAAAAATTTTTTGGAAAAATGATTCCCGTCTTTCTTCTCTCAATATCATGCAATGCCAGACAGTCGCGGGGCGGAGGAGCAGTATGATGAATAAAATCAACAAGTTAAGTTACTTAGGCCTCCTCCCCCTTTTCATTCGATCCAACTATATCATACCATCTGAAAACCATCAATTAAATTTGGGTCACTTTTACCTCACTCCCCTCATTTTATTAAAAAAATTTTGAAACAAAGACTGGTTCAAGAGGATATAAATTTTTTTGCCTATTTCTAGACTCATCTGAATTATGGTATGATAGACGGGTTATTGACCTTTCCTGCGTTCTGGTCATGAATAAGTTCCAGAAATGCGGGATGACCTTGCCAGTTCCCACGGCGTTTCGCTTGGCCCGGGAATATCGCCACAGGACCAAGGTAACCCACTCCTCGGAGAGGGATGGGAAGGGAAGTCCTAAAAGGGCGCTGTATTGGCATTTCGCACAAACGATGTAACCGTACCGTTCTAATATATTGGATCGAGGCTGAAAAAATCACTAAAATCTGAAACCAAATTCGAATACGCGAGGAGTTTCGCAAATGATGGATAATCTATTTCGAATTTTATTTCGATTTTTTCTGTTTGGGCTTTCCCTTTGCCTGTATCCTGCTTTCTCTGCGCCTGGAGTGGCCCAGAATTTTCTGCTCCAGGACGGCGCCACAATCGTCTTTTTAGGCGACAGTATTACTCAGGCCGGCTCCCAACCCGAGGGCTATGTGTCGCTGTTCCAACTTTTTTGCGATGTCAACGGCTACGAGGTCCAGGTGATCAACGCCGGAATCAGCGGACATAAATCGAGCGACATGCTGGCCCGGCTGCAAAAAGATGTTTTGGACCACAAGCCCACGTGGGTCAGCATATCATGCGGCGTGAACGATGTCTGGCATCAGTTTCTTCCCAACCATACCGGCGTCCCGCTCGAGGAGTACCAGAAAAATATGACCGAAATCGTGGACCGTTGTCTCCAGGCCGGCGCCAAGGTCTTGTTGCTGACTGCCACGCCTATCTTTGAAAAACTCGACAGTCCTGAAAACCAACTCTTGCGCGGTTACAACGAGTTTCTCCGCCGCCTGGCGCAAGAAAAGAAACTGGTGCTTTGCGATCTCTACCAAACCATGGCAGAATGGTATCAGCAAAAACGGAACGAGGAAAACTTGCTGACCACGGACGGCGTCCATCTGAATCCCCGGGGAAACCGGATCATGGCGGCGGAAATCATCCGCACCCTGGGAGCCGCCCCCCGCGAATTGAACGCCGCGAAACAACGGTGGGAATTGGTCAACAACCTGTAATCATGGAATGCGAGGGAGAATGATGAGCATGCCCAATCAAAAATCCGGCCGGCAACCGAATCGCCGGAGTTTTCTACAAACTGTTGCGGCAACAGGACTTAGTCTTCCTTTGACGCAAACCCTGCTGACCGCCGGAGCGGCTTCGGCTTCCCGGAAACGCAACATCATTTTTATCTTGATCGATGACATGCGTTTCGATTCCATGAGTTGCATGGGGCATCCCTTTCTCCAAACACCCAACCTCGACCGCTTGGCCAATGAGGGGGTGCTTTTCGATCACGCCTATGTCACAACCTCCCTCTGCTCGCCCAGCCGGGCCAGTATTCTCAGCGGCCAATATGCCCATACGCATGGGGTGCTCGACAACTCGACCCTGCTACCCGCGGACACGCCCATTTTTCCCAGCGAACTGCAAAAACACGGCTATGAAACCGCCTATATCGGCAAGTGGCACATGGGCGGCAGCACTGACCAGCCCCGGCCGGGATTCGACCATTGGATCAGCTTCCGGGGCCAAGGCGTCTATAACAACCCCACGTTCAATATCAATGGCCAAAGCGTCAAGCGGGAAGGCTACATGACCGATCTGCTGACCGATTACGCCGTCGAGTATCTCCAGCGGGATCACGAAAAGCCCTTCTTCCTCTACCTGGGCCACAAGGCCGTGCACGCGGAATTTTATCCCGCCGAGCGGCACAAGGACGCCTTTGCCGATGTAAAAATCGAGTATCCCGCCTCCATGGCCAACACCGAAGAAAACTACCGGGGCAAGCCCCTCTGGGTCAAACGGCAACGGCACAGCTGGCACGGCGTGGATTACATGTACCACGACAGCACCTATTTCGACCGCTTTCTGCTCGACTATCACCGCACCATGCTGGCGGTGGACGATAGCGTCGGCCGGATTCTAGATACCTTGAGGGAAAAAGGCTTGCTTGAATCGACGTTGATCCTCTTCATGAGCGACAATGGCTTTCTCCATGGAGAGCACGGATTGATCGACAAGCGCTGCATGTATGAAGAATCCATCCGCGTTCCGCTTCTGGCCTATTGCCCGGAACTGATCCCGGCTGGACGGCGGATCAGCCGCGTCGCGCTGAATATCGATATCGCCCCCACCATTCTTGAAGCCGCGGGGGCGCCGGTGCCGGACACGGTGCAGGGACGATCGTTGCTCCCCCTGCTCCAAGGGAACGATGTCCCCTGGCGTGAGGCCATGCTCTATGAATATTTCTGGGAACGGGCGTTTCCCCAAACCCCGACGGTCTTCGGCGTGCGCACGGAACGTTATAAGTATATGAGTTATCATGGGATATTTGATTTAGATGAGTTGTATGACCTGGAGACCGATCCCCGGGAAATGCATAATCGCATCGACGATCCGGCCTACTTCGAGGTGAGGCAGGATATGATGAAACGCCTTGAACAACTCGTAAAACAATATGGAGCCACCATGGTTCCCCGCTTCAAGGCGTGAGGGAAAAAATAAGATGTCATCCTCCTAGAGGGTGAAAAGGAATAGCCGCAGGCGGGAACTTGCGGTTTCGTCCAGAATCAATATCAACCCCGGGATGGCTGAATACGTAACTATTTTTTCGAATGCAGAAATTTTTCAGGCCTTGATTCGTGGAATGATTTGGAATGGAGACCCTACCAGATGCCCTCTCTGCCTTTTTCCCTGGGAAAGGGCTAGGGAGGGAGCAGCCTGGAGAGGGCGAAAGGCTTCTTGGCTCAACCATCGAGCAACTAGAGGAATAAATAGCATTTATGATTCTTTCAAGGCTTTAATATAGGAATGACACGCTCGAAAAAATCGGAGAAGAAAAAACGGATTACTGGCGCCAGTCCACATGTTCCTATACGGCCTGACGGGAAAGAAGACGCCGCGTCTTGGCCCTGGCTCCACGACCCCAGCGTTCCTTTCTGGGTTCAGCTCCTGAGACAGCCTTCCTGCTTCATCGGCGTCTTTCTCGGGATCGTTTTTTTGCTCTACCTTCCCGCATTGCAAGTCCCTCCCTACATGGACGATTACATCGCCATTTTCATGAATCCCCAGGTCACGGATCTTTCCAACCTCCGATACGTGATCAAGGATTATCTGGTGAACCGGGGACTCGTGCAGATCTCGCTTGCCCTGGAATGGTATCTTTTCCCGGGCAACTTGGCTGTCATGCATCTCGTCAATATCGCTTGGCATTTGCTGGCCGTGGGCTTGACGTGGATTGGCGTGAAAAATCTCTGGCGCCTGTTCTATTATCCCGATTCTTCCCATCATCCTTTCTCCGCCTATTTCGGTTTGATCGCCGCTCTCTTTTTCGGCATTCATCCCATTAACACGCAGCCCACCACGTATCTGATCGCCCGGGCGGATGTCATGGCTACGGTCTTTTTCCTTCTGGGCGTGATTCTAGCCTGCAAAATACTGATCCGCATCGAACAGAATCAATCCCGGGGCTTGCGGCTGACAGGCTGGCTGTTCGGATTATCCCTGGGTGTTGGAGTACTGACCGCGGCCGGATTGGGGTGCAAGGAGATTATCGTGACCTTGCCGGCGGTAGTTTTACTGCAGCTCGTTCTGTTTTGGCGGGGCAAACCGCTTCGCGTGATTTTCGTCCGCGCTTTTCTCTACGGTTTGCCCATGATCGCGGCAGTGGCGGGATATTTGGGTTTCCGGATTCTGGTTCTGGGCGCGGTTTTTGGCTTTTCCGACGTAGAAGCCCGTTCCCCGCTGGAAAATCTCCTGACGCAAATCTGCATTATCGTTCTCTATTATCTTCCCCGTGTCTTTTTGCCCTTCAAACTGCTGTTCGTGCCCAGCTTTCCTCCAGTGGAAAGTTGGACCGATCCGCGTTTGTATTTTTCCCTCGCGGTCATTCTTACCCTTGTGGGCACTGCCGCGTATTTCTTACGGAAGCGGCCGGAAATCGGATTTGGCATCCTGTGGTTTTTCCTCACCCTGGCGCCCACATCGTCATTTATTCCTCTCTGGGACCTGATCGCCGAACGGCGGCTCTATTTGCCCCTTATCGGAGTGGGGATAGCCGTGGAGTCGATCGTTTGGATGGCTTGGCAAAACCGCAATCCGGTTGTTCAAAAGCGGACCGTGGCGTTTTTCGCCGCGTTCACTGTGCTTTTTGGTTACCTGACAGTGCGCCGCAACTTCGATTATCTGGATCCGGTTCAATTCTGGTACCGCGAAGTGAAATACTCGCCGGATAGCCTGTCTCCCATACACAGTTTGATCTACAAATTGGTGGACGAAGGGCGGCATCAGGAGGCGGTCGAAGCTTTCAAGCAAATTGATTGGTCAAAAATCAAACATAAAAAATACATCAGCGGTGAACGGCTGGATTTTCTCATCCGTTTCATGCTGATCCATGACATCGATCTCGAACAGGCCGTCCGCTTGGCTGAATCCCACGTCAGCCTCCACCCGGAAACCGCCCAATTCCTTGTCACCTTGCAGTACGCGTATATGAAACAAAACCGGCTGGAAGAGGCCCGGGCGGTGGTGCAAAAAACATTGCGGCTCGTTCCGTGGGATCTGGAAAGTTTGGTCAACCAAGCGACCTTGCATCTGCTAGCCAATGAAAACGAAAAGGCTCTTGAATCGCTGCAACTGGCAGTGAAATATCATCCCAACGATACCATGGGGTGGTCGCACCTGGCGGATTTGTACGACCGGATGGGGAAAGATTCCAGCGAAATCCGGCAAAAGATCGAAACGTTGCAAAAGCGGATGCCCGCACAATTTCGCAATACCCGGGATTACTCAGTCACTGTGGGAGGAAACACCCCTTAGCCGGGATCAAGGTAACTAATTCCCTCTTCCGCTGGGAGAGAGTCAGGGTGAGGGTCCCCTTGTTAGGACGGAATACCAGGGCGGAAAGCAGCCCTTCTCCGCCGTCGAGCCAATGGAGGACTTCTCCTTTGTCTATAGACCGAAAATGCTGCGCAAAATAGCAAAAAGTATGAATATGATAAATATATTTTAATAATTTGTATCGATTGTACGAACTATCCGATCCAAAAAAACGGACACAGGTGCTTGATCCCAATCCGCAAGCACTATATAATCAAGATGATTCTGTAAACCCGAAAGGAAGCCATTCGCTTCTGGAAACACCGAGCGGTATGGATGCGATCGTCCCCGTCTATAATTTCGAGTCGTTCGACACCGATCTGCAATGGTGGGTTGTCCATATGAAACCACACCAGGAGCGTAAACTTTCGCAGGACCTTCGTGCGGTCCAAATCCCGTATTTCTTGCCTATGGTCGACCGGCACCGGAAAATCAAGAACCGCCGGAGGTTGACGAAGGTTCCCCTGTTTCCCGGCTATCTGTTTTTCGGAGGCGGCCAACAGGAACGGCGAGCCGTCTTACGGACCGGACGAACCGCCCGCGTCATCGAAGTGGATAACCAAGATCAACTCAAGCATGAATTACAACAGGTTCTGCGGGCGCTTCATTCGGGATTGAAAATCGATCCCTACAAGGCCTTGAAAACCGGAACTTTGTGCCGGATCGTGTCCGGACCGGGCATGGGCTTGATCGGAAAGGTGATCAAGCGCTCAGGGAAATGCCGGGTGATTCTGGATGTTGAAACCATTGGCCAAAGCATTACGATAGAGGTCGACGCCGAGCACGTCGAAATCATGTAAACCTCGGCGCCGCGGGTGGTCGAAACGATATAAGTTATTTAGAATAAGTAAGTTAATCATGGTAAAACGGGTTGCCATGATGGGGGCGAAGCCTGTCCCTGTTCCAAAAATAAACCATTCTGAAAATATAAATTAATATTATGTAAATTAATTGACCTAGGCGGATTCATGAATCAAAAATCGACCAAGACCGCGCCCCAAAAATCCCCCAATTCTCAATCGCCCGTTGAGACTCCCGCTTCTCCTCTCCGGCATCCACCCCGGGATGAAAACGAGTATCCTGAAAGCGGCCGGTTGCGGGAGGAAGAGGATTTTTTCATCGATGAATCCCTCGTCCGCCTTGTCAGCATCCTGATGCCGCGGATGAGATCCATCATCCTGGTTTCCTGCCTGGCGGCGGCCGTGGTGGGTGCTTACTTGTTCTTCTCTCCCCGGCTCTATGTCTGCACGGCCGTCATCGCTCCCGATGTCATGCGGGATTTGACCTCGATTGATCTAGTTCAATTGAAATCAGCGGATACAGAGACTCTAAGCCTGCCCTTCGCGTCCCAACTCAGCCAGATCAAAACACTGGCGGAATCCTCCCAGGTCAAGCGGGGGATTATCAACAAGAACAACTTGCTGACCCGGTGGGAATGTGTAGACGAACGGGATTGCCTGAAAAAATTGAACAATGTCTATTCCGTACGGGAAATCCGGCAGGTGGGATTGGAATTGAAAGCCGAAACCCCGGATCCCACACTGAGCGAGGTCATCGTCAACGCGGGGATCGACGAAACCAACGGCTATTTCAAAGACCTCATGCGGAAGCGCGCGGAAGAATCCGTTTTGCAAATCAAAAAATGGATCGATGACGTCACCAAAGCCATCCAAGTCATTTCATCGGAATACATCCAATTCGCTTCGCGGAACAACATCACCGACCTGGGGAACCAGTTCACGGCCGGAACCGCCTTGCTGGGCAAACTGAAGCAAGACATCCTAACCGCGGAAAACGAACTCATCCGCAAGCGGCAAGAACTAGGTGAAGGCAACGTGCAACTCATCCCTCTCCAGAAAACCTTGGAGACCATGCGCGAATCCCTCCAGCGGTTGTTGGAAGGGAAAGATGAAGACGGCGTTTTTCCCGCCCTTTCCGATTATGAAAACTTGAAATTCAAAGTGGATGACTACCAGCAACAACTCGCTATGCTGCGGAGCCGGGCCGAATTGTTCAACAAACAACTGGCCGCCGCGCAGATCGAGGCCCAAAAACAGGCCCGCTCGATCATGATCTTGGATGAACCCTTTGTCGAACCGGCCAGCAAAGGAACGGTCAAATTTTCTGTCTTGACCTTCATCGGCGTCTTTTTCTTCGCCTGTCTGTTCATCGTCATGAAAGAGTATTGGAAAACCCTGCGGGAATACGTCAAGGGTTAAGATACCGATTTACCGGGCTTGCGTGCAGCATTGATGCGCCATCGGCGCGGCATGAGAATAGCCCGGGGCGTAAACCCTGGGAGATAAAAAACGGGAGCAATGAAGGCTCATCTGGGAATGGCGTCCTTTTTTAAGTTTGTCCGTCTGTTTTTCTATCAGCCTGGCCGGCAGATTTATCCCCCAATCCCCTCTCCCTCCGGGAGAGGGTCAGGGTGAGGGAAATCCTCTACGAATGAAATCGAAAATTCGTTCTTATCCGTTTGAATTCTTATCCGTATAAATCTTATCCGTATAAAATAGTCACGCTGTTCACATGAGGCCCATCCGGCTTTTCCATGGAGTATCGTTCGGGCTGTGTTTGTGGTACCTCCTTTCCTACGTGCTCCAACCGTTTCCCGCGAATGGGATCGCCGCGGTTTTAATCGCCCTCTTGGCCGCTTTGGCATGCCGCCATCCGGAGCAAGGAGCCATCACCGCCATTTTTCTGACGCCCCTGACCCTCTCCCTGGGCAGGCATCTGACCATATATTTAGGGGACAATGCGCCGCCATATCTGCCTTACGCGGAGATCGTTTTGATCTCGGTTTTATGGGGCTGGACTTGGAAGGTGGTTTTGGGCGATATCGCGCCCAAACGGTTCCCTCTTGCGCCAAAAGCCCGGACTCCCGCCGAACGGCTGCTGCTGGGAATTTTCGGCCTGTGGGCGATTCTGGCGGTAACGGGGATATTTCCAGCCTTGTACCGGAATTTGGCCACCTCCCCCCCAATCCCGCTCCCACTCCTGGCGGTCAAGTTGGCGTTCGCCCCGGTATGGGGCATGGCGGACGAGTTTTTCCCGCTCACCGTCGCCCTGCGGGTGCTGCTGGCGCTGAGTTTCGTGTATTTCGGGCAGCGGGTGATCGATCAAGAATGGGTGCTTCCCCGTTTGATCCGGGCGTTTTGCTATTCGATGGCGGCGGTGGTGGTGTACGCGATTATCCAGGCCGCCTTTGGAGTGGGATATTCCAAGGGAGGAAATCCGGCGTATTACATCCAGAGCACTTTCCACGAAAACGAGGCGTTTGCCAGTTTTTGCCTGGTCGCGTTGGCCATGACCGCAGGGCAAACACCGCAAGGCCGGTTTTCCCTGTCTTCCCTCTTCCGGATTCTGCTAAGTGGCTTGTACATTTTGGGCATCCTGTTATCCGCTTCCCGCGCCGTGATGATTCTGGGCGTGGTTTTGGGCGCGGCTTATTTGGGCTTGAAAGTGTGGAAAGAGCCGGTGGCCCTGCGGCGGCAATGGCAATGGGGCTTGGCCGCCCTGGTATTCGTCTCGTTGATCTGGGCTTCGGCTTCCGCCCTCTCCCCTCGGATTACGGACAAGATCGAACGCCTGACCAACGATCTGGCCGTCACTCAGCAATATTT
>ERZ795045.1902-NODE-1902-length-21992-cov-4.965629_pt1 | contig 21992 bp, 20 predicted proteins | sample MGYA00375129_ERZ795045 | MGnify/ENA primary metagenome ERZ795045 (study PRJEB30174, sample SAMN05720166) | activated sludge metagenome | isolation source: anaerobic digester from wastewater treatment plant | place: Japan | collected 2015-05-15 ...
CCCTCTAAAATGATGTTGGAAAGATCCATTTTAATAATATTGGTCAATAATAATAATAAAGCATCTTTCATTGACATTCCACGAAAATCAAGTGGAGACATTATCGGCACAATACTCAAAAGATGCGTATAATCTTGACAACTTATATTGTATCTGAATACCGGACAATTGCCCGAGGCTCCCTTTGTAGCATAAGTTTCTCTACATCCAGTTATAAATCCCTTGAAAAATGCGATTCCATCTATATTGACAGTTATTGGCCATAATATACGTCCATGTAAAGCGTTATAAACTGGATTGGTTGCAATTTCTATAATTTCTTCACTTGGTAAAACAACATAATCTAAACTAGTTGGGGCTATAACATCCAATTCTAATGTTGTACTTTCAGAATCTAGAGATTGTCTTCGCGATATAGAAGTTACCATATCGGATAAATCTGTGGCAGTGGCACTCTGCAAGTTTGATTCTTGGGTAATACAGCAATTTCCATAAATAAATGGTGTAAAAATGCTTGAGTCCGTGGACGGCCACACATAGATCTGCATCATGTTTTTACCAGTAGTTGGATCTTCAGTCTCAATAATTCCAGATCCAACATGGCAATATTCTGCTGCTTGTGCATTTTCATGAGCAGTCCAATTTACCAAAAGTTTGGAAACTACATCCTCTGAATATTTAGGATACCAAAACTTAGGAGAATTAATCTCTCCACTAGACTCGAAATCTAAGACCGAAAACATAATGCCAGAAAGACCAAGAGATTCAAAAAGAGCACAGGGAACGGCATCATTGGCCAGACATCCATGTGGATTTGCCACATCAATTCCACCACCAGTGCTATAGATATCTGAAATAACGCTTATACCACTTCTTCCCCGATCAAGTAGAGTAAATTCAATAATAGGCTCATTCATGGAAGCATTAGGAGCCCTGGAATCAAGAACATAGAATTTCCCTTCATTATCATGATAAAGGAATTCAATCAATTTCCCTGGTTTGTATCTAATAGAATAACCATTAGTAATATTGAGCTTTGCATGACTTCCTATACTGTGATCATCATTGTCCCAGCTAACACTTGGTGAAGAAGTTGACCATCCAAACCAAACAGTTCTCCAAGCATATAAATCTGTAGTGGAATATGCTGTATTCCCAAGAGTGGTTAATTCAGAAGTTGTCAAATTCGCCAAAGGAGCCACATATAATTCTATTTTTAAGGAAGCCCCGGTGGGTATTCGAACAATACTGCTACCACTAATTGCCCAAGCTGGTTGGACTTCCTTTTGAATACAAGCACCTACATACCCCGGCTTGGGCATAAGAACCATGTTAAATCCCTGTACATTGTTGCCAGTATACACAATACCAGGTGAAGGTGCTTCATGGTGCACAACCATGTTTTGGATATGGGCCTGATGAGCGAAAAGTTGAATAGTTTTATAAGATAGAATAATGGCCTTGGTTACTGGATCTTCAGTAACGTTTTTGTGTGAATCGCTTGTGCCACTGTTAATACGCAGTGGAAACTGATGCGACACAGTTTGTGGAACATCTGCTATATTACCTACCTCAACAGTTAACGCCATATTAACCATCCTTTCTAGAAAATACCACTTGACATTCTAATTCTAACATCTTTGCTCATGCTATTTGCGGCGTTATCAAGCACATAGTTCATATATGTACGAGCAGCTTCATCAGAAGCAAAAGCATTGTCCCATTGTATATAATGAGTTATTGTTGGAGGCTGAAAACGACTCATTCGACTCATGAATCTTTCTGCCCAAAGAGTGCCGTGTATTTCTTCAATCTTATAAATACTATTAATTACATCTGCAATTCTATCCTTATTACCAGCATATTCATAATAATTTTTAGCCGCTTGGGTCAATTCATTCCAATAAGTCTTAAGATCCCCAAGACTTAAAGCATGCATGGCTAAATTATAATGCATTTGTGCCATGGTAGCTTGTATTTGTTTAACTATTTTTTCTGTTCCAGGAACTTCTTCACTTATTGCTTGAAAATAATTAAGCTGTTCTTCTAATACTGGAAGTGCTGTTCTTTCTCGTTGAGAATATCCTTTATACATCGCTTCTTGTAGTTCACCAAGGGCTTCGTAAAACCCAGTAACATCTCCTCTCATTTTCGCTGCCATTGCAAGTCGCTGCAACCCACCAATAAGATTACTATAATAATACTGTGTTACTCTGGTATAACCAGGAATACGAGTTGCCATTAATCCCAATCTTTCCCCAAGCTCATCCCAGTAATTTACTTCTGCTTTAATGCCCTCCATCCACTTGCGCTGAGTGTCTACTGTTTTCTCATTGAGATCCTCAAGTTCTTTGAGAAGCTTCATGCGAGATTCATAAATATTGTATTCCATTTGTGCTATAGCAACTATGATCGCCTTCTGAGTTTCTGGAGAAACTCCTGCTTGTAGTGCAATTTGTGCCGCCTTGCGGGCATCTTCAAGATCGCGTTCTGCCTTTTCATATTGCTTAATTAATATGGACAAACCTGCAAATTGAAGTTCTAATCCAGCTGTTCTACCAATAGCCCCTATTCCGCCAGTAAAAATACCACCTTGTCCCATAAGAGCTTCATATATATTCCTTTGAGTTTGCAATAAAATCCTTGAAATATTTTCAGGACTGCGACGACTTAAACCAGCCCATCCACGTAACATTCCCATTTTGTCTATGATATCAGCAAGGTCTTTATAGGCATCTGCAACCGATTCTACGATTTTTCTATGAGCATCTATAGATTCTAAATTGGACGAAAGAGCTTTGTTGAGCCTATCAATAGCTTGTTTGCTTAACCCAGCCTTCTCGGCAAGCATTACAAGCACAATAGATTCTGCAGTTGTAATTGGTATGCCCTGTAATAATTTACTATTTAATAAACTAATATCATTAACTAATTGAAGAATTGCTCTACGTTGATAATCCGGAATTGATAGAATTTCTCTGTAAATATTATATAATTCTTCAGAAGACCCCTGATACATTGCTCCAGCTTCTTCTAGTATCTTGGCAGCTTCTCTTGGATCTGCTTGGGCCATAATACTATCAAAGAAATTAATCATATCTACTGCAAGGGCGAGACCATCTATTACACCAGCAAACTCCATGGCTGCATCTAACATACTTTTACGGAATTCCACAAATGGCCCACTTTCAACCAATGGTAAACTTGCTATAGCCTGCATCTCTTCACGTAATTCACGCATAACCTGCAATTCTTTGATATGCAAGTCGACAACATCAGAAGATGTTTTTAAGATATCTCGCCAGGCCTTAACGCCACCTTCTCCAGCCTGCATCAATTTGCTTGCTGTTTCTGAAGCTATAAGACTCAAAGTTTTGGCCTGAGATTCATCAAGTATAAAACCCATCTTTTGGGCCCATTTTACAGTTCCAAAATCTGCTTTCGCTGGGCCCGCTAAGCCCGGTGCTGTTTCTGCCCGAGAACTCCAACGTGTAATAAGATCTTGCCATAGTTCTAAGCGTTGGCTAAGTTTCGTTAAATAACCAGTAATTTGTCGTCCATATACAACTGCACCGCCATAGGCCCTTTCTTGGGCACCAAGATATTGAACCGATTCTTGAAGTATATCGCGCTGTCTTCTGAGAATATGAAGGCGCTGTCTTCCTCTAGAAAGACCCAATTCCTCTACTTTATCTGCTAAAGTTAATGCATTGCCAAGATCTTCGGCATAAGCTGCCGTTATTTCATAATATTTTGACAATCTTCCAGCATCGGCTAGCATAGACCCCATGGCCCGTCCTGCCCAGGATATATTTTTCCTAAATTCATAGACCTGCTCTGCCAGAGCAGTAAAATCTACACCACCAGGTGCCTTAAGTTGTCCTTCTAATTCCTCCGGAGGAACATTCCATATATTTTTCTTTTCTCCCTCAGATAGTAAGGGAGGAATAAATGTCCATTTGTTTCCTCTAAATCTCCATTTCCCAAGTTTTTCTATATTAGCAACAAAGCTAGCAGCCTCGCCGAAAGACGTCGTCAAATAAATCATATCTTTTATGTTAGTAGAAATTTCTCTCAAATATGCAGCCTGTTCCTCATTAGCACGCAGTAATTTATCTTCCGTTGTCTTTCTTCCAGATCTCCATCTTTTTACAAAATTCCAAATTAATGATATAGCAGTCACCAAAAGCATAAGAGTGCCAATAATTGGCACAAATCGCAGTAATAAATTAAATAAGAACTTTATTGGTCCCCAAATAACACGAAGAACCAAAAACTTCACTGCATTAACAATAACTCTTCCAATTGATCCAGCCATTGTATTTCCAAGTCTTGCCCAAATACTAGCAAACCATCGTCCAATATTAGCAAAGAATGAAGTACTTGTTGGCACTATTGCCGGAACTACTGGTGCAACAGGTTGGGACGTTGGGGAAACAACCTGTGCATGTTCCATTGCAGCCGCCATTTCTGCAAGACGAGCAGTCAACTGAGCAGTTGCATTTGCTGCAGCCTCGGCCGCTTCTTGTTGGCCTAAACCAGCATTCACAAAAGCTGCTTCAATTTGTTGCTGAAAAGCAATTACTCTTCCACCAAGAACTTCAAGTGTTGTTTCCATTGCAGCCATTGGAGCTAGTCCAAGAGCCATTTCTTTAGAAAATTGATTCAAAAGTGCCGTTTCAAGAGCAGTTGCCCTGGCCGCCCATTCTGATGCATGTCCGGCTGCCATAGAAGAAAGACCAAATCTTCTTATAGGTTCTCCTAAAACATCTATTTGACTATGAAGAGCACTAGTGGCAGAACGAAATTCTTCAACAGCCCTACGACCCTTATCAGTATTTCGAGATAGTTCATTAATTGATTCAGCAGTAATTTGTATTGGCTTCCCACCAGGAACCTTAAGTCTGCCAGGTTCAACACCATATAATGCTCTAAACATGTCTTTAGCAGCTTGCTCAGAAGTGGCTACTATTTTTGCTGTAGCCTTTCTACCCTTGCCCCTAATAGAAAATTCAAAAATCTTTGGTATATCTTCTCCAAAAGCAGAACCCAAAGCCTTGGCAGTTTCTCCAGCAATACCAACTAGGCTTTGACGCATAATTCCAGTGGCTTCAATACGTCCTTGACGAATCGTACGTGAGGATGCGGTCAACATTGTAGACAATGAACCCAAACGTGCCATAGAGGCAGCTGCATTTTCAAATCTTCTTTCTAATACACCCAAATTATTTTCAACCTTATCCCATAAGACATCCATCTCTAATGTAGTTGTAACCATACTGGCCATATATGCTTCGGCTTGGGCAGATGCTCGAGAAATAACAGCACCAACTGCAGCAGATACATTTCTTTCTGCAGTTCTTTGTACTTCTCTTTGTACTTCTTCTTCCATTATTATCCGTACTTGTGGCATTGGGGATGGCGGTAGAGGGGCCTCTCTCGGCGCCAATGCCATCTCTGATGCTCGTTGAATTGCAGACATCGGTGGAAGCGCTGGTCTCGGCCTCGGAGCTCTTGCTGGTACTCGTTGAATTGCAGGCACCGGTGGAAGAGCTGGAGTTGGGGGATGTGGTGGAAGAGCCGGAATTGGAATAGGCTGTGGTACTGGTACTGGTGTTGGCTTCGGTGTTGGCTTTGGCGCTGGTTTGGGTGTTGGCTCGGGTGTCGGTTCGGGTGCTGGCCTTGGTGCTGGCCTTGGTGCTGGTCTTGGTGCTGGTCTTGGTGCTTGTGCTGTTCTAGCGGCCCTAGATTGAGCAGCAGCTTGTCTTCCTAATTCATCAACACTAGCACCAGCTCTACGATGTAATTGCTCCTCTCCCATTACTGCTCCCATAATTGCCCTTGCCAATCGAACGGCAAGAGTTGTCTTTTGTTGCATTACTTGATTTTGGAGAGGTAATATTTGGCTTACTCTTTTTGATACTTGTGCAAAGTTTACTTCTGCGCTATTTCTATGCTGCAAAGCCTCGGTCATCAATATTGCATGCCGAGTTCACTTTGCATGGCCCCCATGCGTCTAATTCTCCTAGATTCTTCAGAAGCAACTGCTGCTTCTAAATTTTGATATGCAAGAGTTGCCCCTGCGACCGAAGCTGTATGTTTTGCCGAGAATAACTTAATGGATCCCCATGTCCCAACTGCGTTAAGCACAGTTGCTATTAACTGAGAAAAAATCATTGTCACTCCTGCTGTAGCTGTACCAAATTCAAGAACCCAACGAATAATTGGACCAAATATTGGAGTTTTTAATATATTACCCAATAATATGACTGTATCTTTAATCGCCCCAATCATATTAGAGAGTAATTCCATTCCACTCATTAAATAAGGCTTTACTACATCAACAAAAGCTATGGAAAGATCAATAAGATCATCCATAACTCTCTCCCATTTTCCAACAATTGTATCGCCATATTTACCCATGGATTTAGCACTCCAATCCATGGACAATGACATTGCAGCGGCCATGGCACCGGCACCGCTAACAATCTTGTTCTGCGTTCCAACAATTTGTGCAGATGTTGTATCTACAGCCATGCCCTGGGCACGCATCGAGGCAACTATTTGATTCATTTGGGCCTGAAGCATCCCGGGCACAATTTGATAAGTTTCTCTCAAACGACGTGGAAATCTGTTATAAGTATCAATTAGGGCATTAACTGCTCTTGCAACTTGGCGTGCCTGTCCTTGCTGAGTGGAAGCTAACATTGCTGCTGTACTAACTACTTCATCTGCAAATGGACGGAGTTCTGATGCAAGAACCATGCGATAGGCCTTTGCCATATCGCGTACTGTAAATGGAGTAAGCTTGGCAGCTTTTCTAATTTTTTCCATCACTTGCTCAGCAGCATCTGCACTACCAAGCATTGATTCAAACCCCAATTTAAGCTGCTCCATTTCCCCTCCCATCTTAACCAAGGGGCCAAGGCCAGCAGCTATAATTCCAAAAGCACCAGCAATTTGCCAGGCAACTCGCTGCATTGGAATAGCAGCAATCATGAAACGCCACATAAACATGGAAGCGTGGTCAAGGCGAGCTGCCAATATATCAAACATGGGGAATCCAGCCGGCATGGCACGCATGGAAAAGGCGACAGTGCGGAGACGATTAAGCGTTACTGCAGCAGATTTTGCAGACTGATCTGCCTTGCTCATACTAACTGCCATGCGTAGGGTTTCTTTAGTGAGATTGCTGGCAGCTCCAACAATACGCGAAAGGGTGGAACCAAGTCTTCTATCTGCGGCATTTAGTGTATCTGTTGCAGAAGAAGCATCCCTGGCATTGCTAGACATCTGCCTTAATGCAACTGTAAGTTCTTTAATAGCTGCCAATGTTTGAGCATCTGGGCGTTCAACTTTGATATGAATTTTCTTCTTTGCCAAAGCATCAAGTCTTTTATTGACTTCTCCTATTTGGCCTATAAACCTACCTATATTGGCATCAAAATTGACAATTACAGTTGCCTCAATCATATCTCATTAAAACTCCGCACCTATTCTTGGCGCGATATATTATCTTGTGGTATAGCAATACCAGTTAAATCATGTAATCTTTGTACATCTTTTCGCCTTAAATCCCCTCGTTGCATAATATCAATTGATTCAAAAAACTCTTCTGCATCAACGCTTTTTTCATCACCAACATAAGGCCTGCCGCAAATCCAACAAATTCTTTCTGCATTATACATATCTTCTCTACAAGTTGCACATATGTTGGATTTGCTATTTTCATATGCTTCTACCATTTTTAGCATTTCAAGATCTACATCAGAGAGGTCTAATTCAGAGGGAAAACGGTGCAGCCACTTAAGACACAAATAATAAGTCATGCCCACACTAGAAATAATGGAGTTAAATTGGGCTTGTAAAGCCAACCTGGCCGCCTTAATACGATATAAGGCGGCCTTGTTCGGCTGCCCATGATATTCTGAACGTATCGCCCGCTTCTCAGCTATCTGTGCCTGAATTATCTTCGCTGGCGACCCGAAAGGTATCAGCCACAGCTTGCGATGTATCTGCAGTTTCTGCAAGACTTTGAGTATTTCCAAGAACTGCATTAAATATTTCTGCAACAATTGCGATGTCACTTAGGGGAACTTGCTTTAAGGCATCACAAAGAGCTTGACGAGCATCATCATCTAATTCTGGTTCTACAATATTGTGGGTAATAGTGCGAGACATAATGTCAAGTAGATAGCCATCTACAATATCTTCGACTTCTTGCAAAGATGATTCGCCAGATTCCTTTGCCTTGCTACGACGCTCATTGGCATCACGCTGCATTCCAACAATGATTGCGGCGGCCTCTTCTGGAGCCACAATTTTTACCTTTACTTTTTCACCGAATAAATCAACTTCTTTTAATCTTCTTTCTTTTACTGCACTAATAAGCTTGTTAATATTTGCTGACTTTGCAGCCACTTAAACCACTCCTTTAATTATGATTGAATGGGGTATTCCATAACATAGAATACCCCATTCAAAATTATGTCAAAGTAAATGTGCCAGGACGACTTGGTCGCAAAGTTACCTCTTCTGTCGCTGCCTCGCCGCGGCCACCGAAATTAATTCGTTCTGAGCCAATATATGCATACATAGAAAAAGAATACGAAGAAGCGGTATCGCTCGCCCATCCAAAAACAACATATACTTCATTCCCACTGGCACTTGTGTCATAGAAAAGTGGATAATCATGAATATTGCAAGTTGCTGTAACTTCAATATCACGTCCACCTAATCTATAAACACCATCCATTTCATTAATACCAGAAACATCTACAAATTCACGATCTGCTGAAATACTGATATTTGTTAGATTGGCAATACAATCAGAACTACCAACCGTAAATACATCAGCATCAAGACCAATGATTCTCATAGAAATAGCCTCCGCGTTTACGCATAATCAATCATTTGTTAGCATTAAATAAATGCTTAATCATTTTCTACTACAATATCTTGATTGTCCAATACGCCTTCTGGCTCAAGCATTACTTTACATTTTGAATTTGTTTTGTCCGGATAACGCACACTGGAAGGCGGAAAATTCCGCACTCCAGGAAACATAGGTGATGCAACATATATTGCACCACTCTTATGACCTATGGCATGAACAGTGGCTGGTATCCACTGATTTTCGTAAAATACTTCTACAAGATCTCCTGGGCTAAATTTAATATTCGAATTCATATAATCACCTTTTCATTATACTTTATTCTTTTAAGGCTTGCAAGATAATATCAGTGTTTGATAAAACAATACAAGTAGATTTTTGGCAACTATCGCAATTATAGCCACATTCAGCATCAATCCAAAGTTTTATTAATGCATTATTAGTTGCTCTTTCTATATCATCCAAAATATTCCAATATTGCATTGTTAATGGAAGCATACTAATACATTTTGCCCCGAGCAAAGATGCAAGTATGAAAGTTTGATCCACTAAACCAATAACAAATCGTGTTCGTGAAAGCAAATCTATATAATCTTTCACACTTTCTATAATGTTCGGATGACCAACACTAAATACATAAATATTATCTGTATCAATATCCAAAAACCTTGCAATTGCAGCAAACTTGCTCACTGGAACATTTTCATGCCGTTTAGCGGTAATCACTAATATTGGATCTTGATCTGCGTTGTCAACAGTAATTGGTAACATACTTGGTTCAAAAGAATTTATTTCATCAGGTTCAACAAATGGATTAGTGTATGGGAATAAATGAATAGAATAATTAAGTGATTTAACATAATTTTCTGCAATACATTCTTTCATAATAAAATAAGAAGCTGGATTTAAATAAACATGTTTAACATATGGTGGAATCCCACCAATATGCAAAAGTTCATCTAAAATATTACATCCAATAACAATAGATTTATCATGTTTAATATTATTCTCCACCACAATATTGGATAATCCTGGCCAGCTACTTGCATCATCAATCCAGAATGGAGTTTCAGCAGAAACTAATCTAGATATTCTTATAGTTGGAGTCGGCATTCCATCAAAAGCCAATCCGGCATAAGGCGAAACGACTAATCTAGCCACACAATCACTTCCTATCCATAAAACTGAATACCAGGATATGCTTTTTTGAATACTCTAATCATTGTTTGTCTTCCCTGCACACATCCATAATGAGCATATCCAAGAGATCTAAACTGTGCAATTACAGAATTAGCTATTATATTCTGAATTGGAAAAGGTATGCCCATGGCCTTATTATGCTTGCCAGATATATAACCTAAAATCGGTGCAACACCAGCTGGAATATGGCCCACTAGTTGCGAGGAAGCCCCCATTCCTCCTGTAGACAATCCAATCGGACCAACAATCCACCATCTCATTGCATAAAAATCTCTAAGATTGGGATTTAATACAAGAGCACTATTAATAATGCTAGGAACTGCTCTTAAGCCATCCAGGGCCATGGCATGTGCGATCTGAATTGCTCCTTGGCTCAACCAATTAGCAACAAAACGTGATTTATAATAAAAATTTCCACTAAGAGAAATTTTTACATCCATATATGTAACTCACTGTATAGATTCGATATAACATATCAATCTAAATTCTACAGCTGCATAAGGTTTGCTTAAAGTTCTTGCCCACTGTGTAAAATCATTCTCTACAGTAGATACAATATCATATATAGAAGCACCACAAGATTCACGCAATTGCTGATCTGTTTCCCGTGAAGCAAAATGATTCATTACATTTTCCTGAACATCAATAAGATTATCTTCTGGAACTTCTTCTCCAAAAGCCATGCATATAGCATAATATATGACATATTCTGCAATCCAACGATTATTGTCACTAATCGTTGTTTGATCTAATCTTAAAGTGGGAGGAAGAATATAAAAAGCAGGAAATTCATTATCACGACCAGGCGACCAGGGGAATCCATTATACACATTAACATTACTAGTAATATTTTGTAATGCTTCAATAATTGCATTCTTTACATTAATTATGCTCAAGTCGGCCATAAGTTATCGTAATTCCTATAATTCATATTCCTTCAAAAGAACCTCAATATGACTCATTCCGCCCATAGGATTGGGCACCTTCAATGGATTGCCCTCCACAACAAAAGACTGCCCCTCCCAAATTATCAAATCACGTACTGTGATTTCGACATCTGGATCAAGAAAAAGTCTATAAACAGTATCTGCAGAGGCACCGACAACTGTTGGACGAAATGGGCTTCGCATATAAGGTGTCATAAGACATTTGTATGAATCTTCTGTGCCATTTCGTCTTTTAATGACAACAGTATGCAATTTCATAGAATTTGGAAGAGCCATAAATTATCCTGGTAAATTGATACCAGCATAAAGTAGTCGATGAAATTCATGCTCTGCCGCTTCCCACTGATCACGTAAGGCATTAATCTGGGCTGGTGTAAAACGCAAAGCTAATGTTCCGGCATCCCATGAAACAGTACTAGTCGTTTGCCCATAGATACGTCCCAAAGTATAAGCAAGACAGCCAGCTCTTACTGCATCCCATTCTTGTGCTGTGAATTGTTCTACTTTCCTTGGTTCTGCGTATTCACATACAACATATCCATTGTGCACGGGAACTGGGATTAACATAATTCTCTTATCATCTATCCATTCCCACCCATAAACCTGAGCATTTTCCAAGAAAAAATCACTGGAATATTTTTGTTTAATCAAGGCAGAAATGGCAGAAGTTGATTGGTTGGCCTTATCCGTTTCTTCTGCGATAGCACTGGATAATAACTGTGGAAACCAATATATAGTTCTAAGATCACAATCAGTTAATGATTTATCATCAATATCTTTTACTGGAACATCATAAATTGCACTACCAGCAACAGTTTGAATTAATGCAAAACGCTTAATATAACGTTCTTTGCCAACAATACTAATAACAAGATTCATAATCTTTTGCTTGACCTCTGAATCTAGTTCATATCCTAGAGTTTCTGCTTCTCTAAAATATTCATGAATGTTAAGCATGAAAATTCTCCTTAGACCGGGGCGGGCATTGCCCGCCCCGGTCTAATTCTTGCACTAGATGGCCCAAGTGCCAGCGCCAGACTGAATCTTTAATGCCCCATAAATATCGTTGCGAAGAACAAGCTTAGCATAACGTGAATGTATACCGCGTACTTTCTTGTTATAAGCGGCATCGATTTCAACATCAGTAAGCCTGCCCATCACATAGGGCAAAAAGACAACCCCGGCATATCCCAGAGCCTCTGCTGGATCTTGATCTGCTGGTGGTACATAACCAACAATAATCGTATTAGGATCAATATAGTTCGCTACTTCATATACTGCATAGCGACCACTATATGTACCCAATCGACTAAAGCCAAAGGAGCTCTGATTAGAACCAGCAGCATGTTCTGCGGAGAACCCACTAAGTGCACTAAAGTACACCCCACCTGTCGTGCCAGTGAGAATAAAGTTCGGACTTACGCCACTGGCCGCGTGTACTTCTGAAATCAAGCTTCCAAGAGCCACTGCGAATCCAGTTGTAATCCAGTCTTTTTGATCTGTATTACTTGGTGCAGTTTGGCCAAAGGTAGCCGAATTACCAGAAGCAGATGTGGCCGAGATCAACTCGCCAAGAATATCAACATTAATATCCAGAGCCAATCTCTTCATAGAAGCCGTGCGGAGGAACTCACTTACATCGAGATTCCAATCAGCCTGCAAGTCCTCTTCCGCTTCATCTGTCCATTCAAAGGCGGCGGCTTTCTTACCACTTTGGAAAGTATGTTGCTCTAATGCCATGCGAATTAGTGGCTTCTGCTGTCCTTCCGCTGCATCAAGAAGCTCATATTTGTAATAAGTAAGATCTTTATCATCATTCGGATTCCCACTATCTGTACTTACCGAAGGATAGGGAATAACTCCACTGGCCCTCGTAATTGGTACAGTGTATACAAGATCCAAAATAGCAAGATCACGCCACACTAACTGAATGACAGGAAGCATAAGAGGATAATATACAATATCATCTGTGGTAGTAGCTTCATTGAGTCGGCGTTCTAGAAAGGCATGGCCCTCTTTGGTGTGTACAGTGATGTATGGACGCGTTCTTTTATCTCTAAGAAGATTCTCCAATGTACCCCTGAAGGCCTTTGGATAAGGCATATCCTGGCAGAAACGCTCAATTACTTCTGCCTCAGTCAACGGATATTTTTGATCATCTGGCTGCATGTGCTTTCGCAGGCCCATGCCCTCTGGTGCAGTTTCGATCATGGTTGAATAAAGTCTTTCGGCTTCAGCAATGCGAGCAGTCATTTCATCAAAGCTCTTAATATCGGCCGAATTTCCAACCGAACGTGCGAAAGCATCTTTCCACTGGCCCTCAAGTCCAAGACGAGAAGCTGCCTCTTCTATTGCCTTTGGTACAATTAGATCACGCGAACGTACAAACACTTCATCTTGAGCAATTTGTCTTGCTCTCTCCAGCAAGGCGGCATTGTCTGCTTGAACTTCCGGCTTGGCTTCAGGTGCCCGAACAACTTCCGGTTGCTTTTCAACATCATGCTTCTCTCCTACAACTTCATCATGCTTCTCTTCTACTACAGTGTTCTGTTTCTTTTCAACAACAATATTCTGTGTATCATTCTTTACTGCTTCATTGTTATCAATTACTGGCTGAACATCTTGAGACATTTCTGTATCACCTTTTAAATTAGTATTAGAGTCTTGTGCGTTATCCGGTTGCACATTACTGCTAGATCCTACACCTTCTTGCATATTTTCATCAATAACAATAATTTCTCCATCTAATCCCGAAACTGGTTTTAAAGATTCAGCAATAATTGTCTGACTTGGAAATCCAGATGATAATACAAAATCTACACCATAGAAATGATATTCTTGTATATATTCAATACCTCCAGTATCTTCTTCAACACTCCCACAAGCCCGCGTACTCATATCTAGGCCCACACCATCATCGAGTAATTGACGTACTAATTTGCCACATTCTGTATCAAGAAACTTTATACGAAAATGCATATGTGGTGTATTAGCATGTTCAACTATTTCTGCTAATTTAGTGATAGCTGCATATTCTTGTAAAGGCGGATTATTGATACCATCATTCAAATCCGAAGGATGTCCTGCACAACATACTGCCTTGCCCTTAGCAATACGTTCTTGGGCCTCTGCAAAACCCTTTGCAACAACCTGCGAATCGTAAAAACGCTTATTAAGATTCACAGTATCTAATGGACCGACATAAACATCGATCTCATCAATATCCTTAAAACTCTTGTCTGCTGGCTTGTTAATCTTTACAGGAAAGAATTCATTTAGGCTCTGTAATGGCTGTGATTGCTGTGAAAGATTACTATCGCTTATGGTAGAGAAATTAGCAACATTTTCTAAAAGATGAGTAACTTTATCAATCGAATCAGAAGTCTGCTCAGATTCAATTGCCTTACTAATAATTGGTGGAAGATATAAACAGATACATTGCTGGGCATGACAACAGTTAGAAGCTATGTCCAATACATCTTGGCCAAGATCACCAGGGAAACCACGAGAGTAAAGAGGACACTTTTCAGTGCCGGCTTCTTTACATCGGTATAGACTATTGCTCGACATCCTTTGGAACCTCCGCATCTTCGTGCTGATTTGAATCTGCTACAAAAACTTTCTGCAATCCATTATAACACTTCTTTTCTTTACAATCATCTATGTTGTGACAATTACTATTATCATTATCAGTATTATTATTACTATCATGAATAATAGGAATATCATCATTATTAAGACCTAGAGTTTTATCAAGAAAATCAAACAGTTTTTTACTCCATTTGATCCAATATTTTGTGTTTTCCATTATACTAAGCATTTCTGTAAGAATAATGGAATAACAAGTAATAACAAAAGGCAAATCCGAACCAGCAACCTGAGAAACTAAAATAGTAGCCAGAACAGCTATGCTATAAGAAATTATTTTGAGCACTACTGCACTGAGTTTGAAACTCGATACTTTATGACACCGTATTGCCTCTACCAAACCACTAATCGTATCAAGTACAACCAATCCATAAAGGGCCACTATTATTGTCATACGTGTTTCGCTGCCCAAAAATCGAGCAAACATTTCTGTAAAGATGCCACATATTCCACCGGCGATCCATATGATACCATTTCCTAATTGCTCAAAATAATAGCATAGGGCTCTCATTATCGACACGACAGGAACCATGTTCCATGGTGATATTGATTATATGATTCCAATATTGCATATAAATCTTTCTCATCAAAACGCTTAAATATATCATTAAAAGCATTATCATTAAAGGCCGCTTGTAGACCATCAATATTAAATATTGCCCATTGCTGTTCTCTCTTTTCAAGTAATTCAATTAATTCTTCATGAGAATTGGAAAACAAAACTGGATATTCAGTTTGTTTGGCTCTCCAAGCAAAAACAGCATTAACTGCAATATTTCTTGTTCTTACTAAATGAACTAATCTTCCAGGTTCATTTTCCATACAAACAAATAATTCCGCGAATTCTGGTGTTTGCAATCCCAAATACACATATCCTTTCTTATAAAAATATAAGAAATCTAAAACATTGGGCCGCAAAGAACTTGATTGCAAATAACCCTGTTGCGATTTAAGAATATGAAGCCAGGTAAGATCCAATAATTTAGAACTTGAAGCTCTAACATTAGTATTTAATTCCCAGAACAAATCGGGAATAGGTAATTCTATTTCAGTTTGTTCATTCAACAAAGCAATTGGCACTGATTGCAAACTCCAATTATGCATAAAATCTGTTGAAGGATCGACAAAGCGTAAATCTAGGTGACTTTCACCAGATGTAATAACCTTTCTTCCCTGATCTGCTCTGACTACTCGCATAATTATATCAAGAAAATCATCATAAGTAAGACATTCTATAAGATTATCAGATATATCTTCTAATTTAGATAGAGAAGTAAAAGATTTTAGTTCTTCCTCACACGCTCTACGAATTTCTTCGGCAGTTTTGTTGGTATAGAAAACCACAGGAGCATGCGAATATTCATCAAGATATTCGAAATTAGCATGCACATGCATTACTGCTGGCAATTTAATAAGTGGCTTGACAATATTTCTAGCAGAGAAATAGGAATAATTTGCCGCAGTAACAAAAGAACCTATATCTTCCTCAGGTCTTTCATGACCAATTGGATGTAATAAATTCTGTGGATTAATATCAATATTAATAGTATTTTTATTATCTGCATTAATCGCAAATACTGTGGCTGATTCATCATTAGCTTTACAATATAAAGGCTTAATCATGATAGCTTGATGTTGTAATGTTATATTATCAAGCTCACTAAGTGTGTGCACCATTATAGTTGGTGCAATATCAATATAATCACCAAGATTAGTAGATTGTAGGGCTTCATAACGTTGGGCAAAAGTTGTGGAAGACATATCGGTTCCTTCCCACTCTAAAACATCTAGCAATACACACTTGTCATCAACAATTACTGCATCCCACACTGCAGAGGAAGGATGATCTATTTTCCAAATATCAAATTTAATATGATCCACATTTTCAGCAGCAAGACCGGAATGATATTCTACAATCTCAACACTATCTAAAGTCTTTTTAATTTGAACTCGTTTCCCATTAATACGAGGCTGTACAATAAAAGGCAAAAATTCTTCTGCATTTTTAGGAAGCCCTGTCATCACCTTGGGACACCTATAAAACCAGGATGGTTTTTGTCTATTATTAACATTTGCAGTTTCCATTAATATCACCTATTTTCTTGCTTGTTATTATCCCCGGAATCTTGATTCATAAGATCTGGTGATGCACCCAGGGCCTTTTCTAGAGAAAGCTTATTCATACCAAGCACTTTCTCAGCTATCCATTCCATGTTAAGACCAGCCTTTGCAAGTGAACCAACTGCCTGTCCTTTATATAACCAAGCTCTAGCATCATCAATTTCAGAACGCCATGGCAAGGAAAATATATCAATTATTGTTGTGGAGGCACGTAATTTGCTATCTAAATAATTAAGAAATGCCATTCGAGTAAGAAGATCTAGGGCACCACTAATGGCATAAGATTGAATTGTATGAATAAATCTCGCCCAACCCTCTTCCCAAGTCTCCATAGAGCCCCGAGAAAATCTAGCTTGTTCTAAATCCCAATACATGAGCGGTGGAGGAACTCGTAAGCAAGAAAACACTTTATTTACCCACCAAATCATGTCTTCACGTTTTAGATAAGAACTAACACCTTCAACAACATCTACTTTTCCAGATATAGAAGTTCCATCGCGTGTATAGTATAAAGGAATATAAAGGTCTCCCTGGCGACCATTAGATTGACTAGTAATAATGTTTCCAGTAGTTGGGTCATATTTTCTCACTAATGTTGAATTAGAATTTCTATAGTTCCTGATATATTCTCTTACAGCACTTGGTTTAGAACCCCATGGTACAGGCACATAATGCACAACAATATTGTGAGCCCCACTAGAAGCCAATAATTGTTTATGTTCTAGTGTTCTGTAAATTTGCCAATCATTAACTAATCTATGGAATATCGAAGTACCTAATCCATTAGAAATTGGCCGCAGAGCAAGATGCAAAACCTCCCACGGAGCATAGGCGGCAATCCTATTTCCGGAATCATCATAACGTTCATAACCAGCATTACCCTCTAAAGCCCTTGATCCACCTCTTTTTACAAAACCCTTTGTGTCCCAATTTATCACAATTTCATATGGATTAGTCATACGTTGCACGCTTTGACGCTCAGCATCTATATAAACAAAAGCATCACCATAGATCAAAAGATCTCTAATAATATCTGAAAGCTGAGATTCGTATCCAGAATATTGAATTGCCTGAACAGCTAATTTTTGAATTTCTTCATCATCGGATTGAATTGAAAAACATCCATAGCCAGCCGGAGAAGATACGGTATAATCTATAATAATATCAACACATGGACCAACCAATGGATCTTTGTACATATCTGCATAGATATCGGCAAGTTCATGCCGTTCCATATCATTGACATCCACAATATCAAAAAACTCACCAGAAACATTGGGCCCCGTTGTTTCTGTGGACTGATCTGGTGTGCCAACAAGATGAGGGGGAGCCATTTTACGCTTCCGGAATATATATCCTATCCAAGTACGTGGATCCCAACTCAATTTTGTTGTATCAGTCGGCATATCTATTTCCCCTACTTTTCTGTTGCAGAATAAAGATCTATATCCGAAATAACATGAGGAGCATCCATCGATTGCAAAACTCTTTGTAGAGCTCTATTGCGATGAGGTGTTCTACTATTTACATTAATAACAGGTGGTTGTTCCTCTAAATCTTCCTCAGATTCTTCATCTTCGTAGTCCATCAAATCAAGATCTTCATTTCCAAAAGCAATTGGCATCATTGCACCGCCTTCTAGACCATAAGACGGATAATCTGCAGCAGCTGCTCGTGTTGCTAGCCACATAGCCATCACCGTGTCTCCGAATTTACAACCAGGCCATTCAGAAAGTTCTCTGACCCAGTGGCATTTAGCACATTCACATGTGCCAATTTCTTCTGGATGATCATGTATAGTCACCCACTGTCCATTACGAAATCGAGAAGCAAGAGCAGGTATGCCAATTGTGCTGTCGTTTTTCCTAGTTGTAGTAGTGAAGCCCTGTACACTAAATCCAAGTCTTCTTTCGTCGAGAAATTCAATTAGAGCTTGTTGGAAAGCATTATTTTCAACATATACTAATTCTGGTTTATAAGATTGTCCAACATCTACAATTAATTCAAGTAGTTCTGTTGCAGTGCATTTTGTTCGAAAAACATCTAGGGTCCAATATGAACCATTTTGTGGATTAACTGCCAATACAAAAATCGAACTATAACTGCCATGCCCTTCTGCTCTTAAACCCACATCTACTCCAATATATTTGGGCCAATTTTTAATTGTGGAAGGTGGTCGTGAAGCAATATTATCTAGAATATCTGTAATTTGAAAATCTGCATGAGTTGTAGCACGGGGATTGAGCATATATTGCATTTCGAAGGCACCCTCATCTTGCTGCCGTTTAGCCAACAACTCTTCTTTGCTCCATACCTCTGGCCAAGAAGATTCGCCGTTGATATCTGGGTTACCTTGCTTGTCTATCAATGCTGCTCTTTCCCATACTGCCCATTTGCCAGACATCTTAAGTTCCATGTTGAGATCAAATGGATGCCATGGTGTGCAAAGACTCATAGCTCGTCCGCCCGGCAATAAATAATTCATCCATACCATATGGAAGATTTGTTTGGATTCGTCACGAAGAGAGGGATGCGCTTGAGCCGTTCGCCATGCGACAACATCATCGAAAATAATAAGATGGGCCCTACCACCAACACCAGTTGAAAACAGTCCACTAGCCCTTACTGTTGGATCCTTAGAAATTAAGGAACGCTCTACAACAATCTGAGTGCGTTGCCAAATATCTCCTGGTTTAAGTCTGGGGAATAAAATATGAAGACGCTCATTAGTAACAATATTGCGGCTAATTTCAGAAAGAATATTTGCAGCTAAACCATCATCAGCACTTACGATGCTAATAAATTGGTTAGGATTGTGTCCTAACTCCCATAATACTCTTCGAATCATAAATATAGTTTTACCCCAAGAACGCGGAGCAATAATTAGAACCCTATCACTGCCCCCTTCAAGTCCCTGACAAGGTATATTGGGCCCAGGGGCTAACATTTTATGCCATTCTATATGATGGGGAGCAATTGGGGTTTCTGGCCAACAATAATTCCAAAAAGCCTTAAAATCATTTGCTATTGCATTTATGCGTTTTTGAATTAATCTATTGCGATAAGCCAATAATTCATCTGTGGACAAAAGATCAACGTCACTACTGTCCCAATCTATGTTTAAATCTTGCAGTTCATCCTCTGCCATATCTTGATAATTTGTCTTAATATTTTTCATAATCAAACTGTGTATATCATATTATAAAAATCATGTCAATCAACTTCTTCCCCACTTTGAAGAGATTTAATTTCCTCAATAATGTGTACACGATAATTATCGCTACCAACTTGTTGCTGCATTATGCTAGAGACATCGTTTTCATTTGCTGGATGAATAAAACTCACACCCTCGTAGAGACGCTGCAGCATATCTGAAAGCGGTTTTACCATCTTTGGATCCATCATGGCCTTTCCCATATAAGCCACAATTAACACACTCAGCCTCTCCATCAAAGAAGCCACATGCATACGAGCTTCTTTCTTGTCAATAATTTGATATCCAGTATCAGGTACTTGTTCAAAGAGTTGATAAACACGCTCAATAGGAATTGGATATCCTGCCTCAACAAGACGGCGATGGGCCTCATGAGGCGATAGATTCATTGCCCGCCATTCTTGAATATTGCGAATAATATTGGCAGGTTCTCGCAAAGGAGATGCTGGTAATAAAGTAGGATCTTCATTCATTGACGCCATCATGGTTTTTCTCCGTTTTGTTGATATATCGAAGTACATTGGCAGCATAATCTGGAGCCATGGCCTGATCTATACGCGTGAAACACCAATCTCTTAATATTTTGATAACTACTGAGGAAGTACGTTGCATTTTATTGGCCTTAAGAGCCCTTTGCAATTTAGGCACTAAATCATCGGGAACATCAAAACGAACTCTCATTGTCTTCACGATCTTCTTGATCTAGATCATCAACATCTAATTCACCATTGGTTGTTGTAATATTATCAAAAAGTGTGCTAACTTCACAAGTTGGCAAGTTAAAAGGTGAGACTGCAATCAAAACACCCGGAGTTTCAGACCATCGCTTAATTGTGGTATGTTCAATAATCAAAGAATCATCTATCCACAGTAATCCAGTTCCTGCATCGAAAATTAATTTCTCTGCATTATCAGCATCTGGTCTTTTCCAGGGCAAATCTGGCCAGGGATTAGAGGGCGTGGAATTCTTGGGCCAACTAATTGGTTTTATCTTCTGAAAACACAGCAAAACTCTGATGGGGGATTTAAAAAGAGGGGTTTCATATTTTTGTAGTTGAGCAGAAAGCTGAGTTTGAACTTCTTTTACCCATCGTTGGCAAGTCTTTGTACGTATAATTCCAATACCACCTTTCACAATACCCGGTTTTCTCTTACTATTTTTATGTACTCTTCTGTAAATTGTAAGAGATTGAGAAAGGTATTCACCGTGTACAAAGAAAGCTCGCCAATATCTCATGATTTCTTACAACATATGCTTAATAAATCTCTTAATTGATGATTTAGCGATATCTACTTCACGTAGAGTGAGATCTCCAAATTTTTCCTTAAGAGTTTTCTCCACTGCAAGCCAATGCAGTTCAACTATTTTATTCACAGTATGATCACTAGCTTCTTTCTTTAATATTTTGGAAAAGGTTTTGAGTATTGAGGAACCCAAAATATTCACCTCTCTGGGTCTGTTGTAGTATTTCTATTGCGTGCTCTTTGATCCTCAAGTGCATAATAGAGTAATTGCTGAACAGCATTTTGTTGCTTACGTAAAGACAATATAATCCATACAGTGGCACAAGTAAAGGCTACAAATAATAAAGCAAATATAATTCCTAGCACAGCACCCAATCCAGCTGATAATTCACTAAATTGAAGAATAACTTTAAATATCATTGGAGAAACTTCTTGCATATCACGTTTCTGTAAACTAAAGCAATGTTTCTCTCCCACATACTTCTCCGCCTGAGTGATTTTTTGCGTAGGAGCTATATTTTTGCAAGCACAAATATAGCCTATTCGCCAAATAACGCCAACTCTACCCTGACCGCACCTTTCACTTCTTGTCCGGCGCAAGTAGAATACGCAGGGCCCGCAGGGCACGTGCCCCATAGTCTTCGGAGCGTGAAAGGGCATACCAGTAGCATGTTTCTTCATAGCTCATAACATCAAGCTTAGCTGCAATCTGTTCAATTCGCTT
>ERZ795045.1908-NODE-1908-length-21895-cov-5.668361_pt1 | contig 21895 bp, 20 predicted proteins | sample MGYA00375129_ERZ795045 | MGnify/ENA primary metagenome ERZ795045 (study PRJEB30174, sample SAMN05720166) | activated sludge metagenome | isolation source: anaerobic digester from wastewater treatment plant | place: Japan | collected 2015-05-15 ...
AACCTCCTCGACAGGCGGGCCAGCCAGATCTCGAGGACGAGCACACAGGCCGAGGCGGCCGCGTACGTGAGCACGGTGAGGGTGCCGATGTGGAGAGAGTCCCTGGCGCCCTCCGTGAACACCAGGGTGATGACCATCGAGTTGATGTGGTACCTGAAGATCCTGAACACGATGATGTCGAGCACGGTGAGCATGTGCAACACGGTGAAGAACCCCGTCATGAACCACAATAGCCCCACCCCGACGCCAGGCGCCAGCGACAGGGCACCGAACACCAGGGAGAGAACGAGGTACAGCATCGCCGTGTTGGAGACGAGCGCCCCGTGCACGAACACCCGGCTGAGGGGGGTGTCCATGTCGGGAGTGAACAAGATGTATGCATAGCAGAGGCAGAGGGAGACCGCGAAGTTGAACACCACGTACCAGAGGACGGCGCCGCTCGCCCGACTGCTTCCTGGTGGGGATTCCCGCTCGAGATTCATGGCCTTTGGCCTCATTAGCACAGAGGCCGCCCTCGGTAAAGTATGGGGGAAAAAACGGGCCCGGGCTCACCCGGCCTACGGTGGGGTCATCGGACGGTTTCCGTGAAAGGAAACGCACCGGATGGGCCCGGGCCTTTCAAAAAACAAGCGGCATGGGTTATGTCGTCCGTCTCTCGCCCTTCGAGCCCGCCGTCTCAACCCCCGCACCCAAGAGGGGCCTATCGTCTGGGGGTCGAGACCTGCGGATGCACCCTCGCGGGGGGTGCGGCCCCTTCATTCCCGGGTCAGGGGAACCCCCGGGCGGGGGGTCGAACCCCTCCGCTTCGCTTGCCGTGCCTGCCTGTTGTCTTGACCTGTGGCCTGACTCTTCAGGCTGTCCTTTCCGTTGAGCCTCCGCATCGCCTCGACGAGGGAGCGGACCGCCTGTGCGGATCTGAGAAAGGCCTCGCGCTCCTGCGGCAGCAGATCGACCTCGATGATCTCCTCCATGCCCTTCGAGCCGAGCTTCACCGGGACACCCACGAAGAGGCCGTCCACCCCGTATTCCCCTTGGAGGTAGGCTGAGCAGGGCAGGATCTTCTTCTTGTCCTTGAGGATGGCCTCGCACATCTCCTTGACCGCGCAGGCAGGCGCATAGTAGGCGCTGCCGACCTTGAGGAGGTTCACGATCTCCGAGCCGCCGTTGCGTGTCCTCTCGATGATCTCCTCGAGCCTCTGCGAGGGTATGAGCTGGGTGACCGGGATACCGGCCACGCACGTGTACCTGGGCAGCGGCACCATGGTGTCGCCGTGCCCGCCCAGCACGAAGGCGCTGACGTTCTCGACGGAGACGTTCAGTTCCTGCGCGATGAACGTCGCGAACCTGGCGGAGTCGAGGACGCCCGCCATGCCCAGCACCCTGGTGCGCGGGAACCCGCTCGTCTCAAGCACCACATGGCACATGGCGTCGAGGGGGTTGGTCACGATGATGAACACGGCATCCCCGGCTATGGGGACGATCCGCTCGACGAGGCCCCTTACCACGTCGCGGTTGGTCGTGAGGAGATCGTCCCTGCTCATGCCCGGTCTCCTCGCCACTCCCGCAGAGATGACGACGATGTCGGAGCCCGCGACCTCGTCGAAGTCGTTGGTGTACCCGGATATCCTGCTGTGATGCTTCTCGAGGGGGGCCGCCTCGGCCATGTCCAGGGCCTTCCCGGCCGACATGCCCTCGTGCACCCCGCCCACGAGGACGATGTCCGCGAGATCCAGCTCGGCCAGCCTCAGCGCCGCTGTTGCACCGACGTTGCCTGCACCCACGAACGATACCTTTTTCCGCATCTTCTGCCTCCCTTCAGGTTGCACCGAACACGTCTCTCCCATGGCCGCCCGGGTCCCTGAGCCGGGCATCGCCTTTTTCGCGCCTTCGGCCGGCTTCCAAACAATGCCTCGGTGTTTAGTCCAACGCGGCCGACTCCCGTACCGATGCAGTCCCCAGCCTATCTCCCCTTGAAACGGGGCCGCCTCTTCTCGAGGAAGGCGGAGAACCCCTCGACGATATCCTCGCTCTTCATGAGCACCTCGAGCACGTACGACTCGTAGTCGAGCGCCTGGGGGAGGTCCCACCTGCAGAAATTCCTGAGACCTCGCTTTGCGAACGCTATCGGAAGCGGCGCGTTTGATGCGATGGTCCCCGCAAGTTCCCTCGTTTCCGCCTCGAGGCGCCCGTGCGGGACCACCTTGTTGACGAGCCCCATCGACAGCGCCTCGAGAGCGTCCACGGTCCTGGCCGTGAACACGAGCTCGCACGCCCTCGAGTACCCCACGAGGCGGGGCAGGAAATAGATGCCCCCCAGTCCGGGTGGACGCCCCTCTTGGCGAAGACTTGGCTGAATCTCGCCCTGTCCGAGGCTATCCGCATGTCACAGGCAAGGGCGAGGTTGCATCCCCCACCGGCGGCGATCCCGTTCACCGATGCGATCACCGGCTTCTCCATGGAATCGATGGCGAGCACGGCCCGGCACATGGCATGACGCTCGTTGCTTGCGACCTTGGACAGCGCCTTCGTCGTGCCCGAGGCGAACTCCCCCACGTCGCCACCGGTGCAGAAGGCATCCCCCGCACCGGTGATCACGACGACCCTCACATCCTCGCGGACTGCGACCTCCGTCAAGGCATCCACGAGTTCCTGGCGCATGAGACCGCCGAAGGCGTTCTTGCGTTCAGGCCTGTTCAGGGTGATCGTCGCCACCATGTCGTCCACGTCCAGGATGATGTGCTCGAAGTTCATGCAAGCCACCACCCTTCGCTCTCGCCGATACCTCGAGCCATGGCCCTGGCCTGGCTGACCATCGAATCGATCACCTCGCGGACCTCGAGAACCCCGTCCACGAGCCCGGCAACCTGCCCGCAGGGCATGATGGCGGAGTCTTTCTCGCGCGCACGGGGTGCGTACAGATCGTCTCCCCTCGCAGCCATCTCCACATCCAGGCTGCCTGACGCCATGCCGGCGGCGCGCAAGGCCATGGCGTTGGCCAGAACGCGTATGGGCATCGTCTCCCTGCCGAGCACGAGCGTGGAGGTGCACTCCGCGCTGCACAATGCCTCTTTGAAGAAGGCCGGTACGGGGCATTCCCTCGTGGCCACCAGCCTCGTGCCGATCTCGACGCCCTCGGCCCCGAGGATGAGCGCAGCGAGGAGCCCCCTCCCGTCCCCTATGCCCCCCGAGGCGATGACCGGGATGTCGAGCGTGCGCGTGATGGATCTCACGAGGCAGAACATCGTCACGAGGTCTTTCCCGATGTGTCCCCCTGCCTCGCACCCCATGGCCACCACCGCGTCGACGCCCGCCCCGGCAGCCTTACGCGCCATGTTCAGGCTGGAGACCTTGTGTATCACCTTGGCCCCGCGCGACTTGATCCTCTCCACCATCCTCTGCGGGTCACCCGCCGAGGTGTAGATGACGCCTATGCCCATGGCCAGGGCGGCATCGATGACCTCCCGGGCGTTTTCCCGGTACAGGGGGATGTTCACGCCGAACGGCCTGTCCGTGAGAGAGCGCGCGAGGCTCACCTCGCGCTCGAGCTCCTTGGCGTTCAGGCCGGAGGCCGCGATGACGCCGAAGCCGCCTGCTTCGGACACGCTCGCGGCCATGCCCCCAAGGGAGATGAGCCGCATGGGACCGGCCACGATGGGATAACGCGAGCCCAAGAGCTCGTTCACCCTGTTGCTGAAACCCCGCGTCGTCATACCCTATACCCTGCCGTACCTCGCCTTGAGTTCCGCCTTCTTCACCTTCATGGTGGCCGTCAGGGGCAACTCGTCCATGAACATGACCTTCGAGGGATACTTGTACCTCGCCACCTTGTCCTTCAGGTAGTCGAGCACCTCGTTCTCCGTGATCTTCTCGCCGTTCTTCGGCACGACAAACGCCATGCCGGTCTCTCCCCAGCGATCGTCCGGCACCCCGATGATGGCCACCATCGAGATCTTCGGGTGGGTGGAGAGGATCTTCTCGACCTCGGCGGGGTAGACGTTCTCCCCGCCGCTCCTGTACATGTCCTTGACGCGGTCGACGATGTAGAAGTACCCTTCCTCGTCCATGTACCCCAGGTCTCCCGTGTGGAGCACTCCGCCGTCGGTTACTGCCTTCGCGGTCTCTTCGGGCATGTTCCAGTACCCGCTCATGACCGTCGGGCCTTTCGCGCAGATCTCGCCGATCTCCCCGGGAGGCAGCCTCCTGCCCTTCCCGTCGTCTATCCAGACCTCGGTAAAGAAACCGGGCTTCCCGATGGACCCCATCTTGCGCTTGATGTCCTCACGGGGGAGGAGCATCATGGCCGAGTTCTCCGTCTGCCCGAACCCCTGCTGCATGAAGAGGTTGCGCTTGGCGAGCTCGTCGAACAGCGAGGGCGGGGTCCTCTCCCCGCCGCCCACCACGCGCCTGACGGAATTCACGTCGATCGAGTCGAGCTTTCCGGTCTCGAGGATCATGCGCCACATCGTGGTGAGGGCGAACACGATGGTGCCCCTGTACCGCTGGATGTCCTCGGCGAACTCGTTCGGGTCGAAGCCCCTCCTCATGACGAGCGTCATGCCCGCACACAACGCCGGCGTCGCGACGATGAAGAGCCCTCCCGAGTGGAACAGCGGCATCTGGGCGATCACGATGTCGTCCTGGGACGCGTCGATGTAGAGCCCCACCTGGAAATTCTTAAAGAAGGTCTGGAGGTGGGAGACCACCGCCCCCTTGGGGGACCCGGTCACGCCCGAGGTGTAGAGGATGGCCAGGGGGTCGTCGAGGGTCACCGGCTCGCACGGCTCGGGCTCGTCGGTGCTCTCGGGCTCGACGAGCGAGAGGTAGTCCTGCGCCCAGAAGGGGCACTTGGGCGGTTCGAGACCTGGAAGGCCCTTTGACCCGCTCTCCAGGAACAGGAACTTGTCCTGCTCCACCTTTATCCTCTCCCTGATGATGTCCACGCTGCCCAGGAACACGTCGTGGAATACGAGCATCCTCACGTCGCAGTTGTTGAGCTGGTACTCGAGCTCAGGCCCCGCGAGCCTCCAGTTGAGCGGGACGAGGATGGCTCCGAGCTTCGCGAGCGCGAAATAGACCTCGAGGAACTCCACGCAGTTGAGCAGGAGCAGGGCCACGCGGTCACCCTTCTTGATCCCCTTCTTCTCGAGCATGTGGGCCGCCTTGTTGACCCTCTGGTTGAGCTCGCGGTAGGTGACGGGCTGGTCCTCGTAGACGAGGGCCGTCCTGTCGGGTGTCAGCTGCGCACGCTTGTACGGGATAAAGCCTATGTTCCATTCGATGGCCATGGACGAACACGCCTCCTTTCCCCCCTTTCTCGCACCCAGCCGCATCCCATCACCGTCAATCACTCACGATAGAACCCCGTTCCTTCGTCACTTCCCCGAGAATCGCGGGGGCCTCTTCTCGAAGAACGCGACCTGGCCTTCCTTGAGGTCGTCGCTTTCGAACGCCTCGCGCATGAGCCTCCTCGCCTCGTTCATCTCTTCCTCGCCGAGCCTCGTGCGCTCGGATATCATCGAGAGGATGCGCTTGGTGCCCTTGAGAGCGAGGGGGGCGTTGCCCGCTATGGTCTCGGCGACGGCATATACCGTGTCTTCGAGCTCTTCTCTCGGCACGAGCCGGTCGACCAGCCCTATGGCGAGGGCCTCCTCCCCCTCGTACGTATTCCCCGTGAAGAAGATTTCCCTCGTCCTTGCCATTCCCACGACCTCGATGAAACGTCTCAGGCCGTCCGGGTGATAGACGAGCCCAAGCCTCGCAGGGGGCATCCCCACCTTCACGTCCGACGCGGCGATGCGCATGTCGCAGCACAGTGCGAGGTTGAGGCCGGCGCCGAAGGCGTAGCCGTTCATCATGGCGATGGTGGGATACGGGTACGAGAAGACCGCATCCAGGGCGAACTCCAGCGGGTTTCCCCTGTGCATGACCTCCTCTATCTCGGGCGTCATCATGGTTGGGATCGAGGAGATGTCGTATCCCGACGAGAACGCCCTGGACGTCCCGCCTGTTACGATCACGCACCTGATGTCGTCCGATCGGGACCAGGCAGTGAGCGTCCTGTGGATCTCCACGAGGAGATCGATGGACAACGCATTCTTGCTGTGTGGCCTGTTGAGGGTGATGGTGCCGATGTTCGAGCGCACCTCGGTCAAGAGGACGGTCTGGTCGTTCATGGAATGTCCCTCCTTTGCTTCATGAGTGGTGACCCGACTATTCCTCATGTCCCGGTATCCCTCAAGCCCTTTCAAGGATCAGACTCCCTGGCCGAGATCGATGATGGGCCTCGCCTCGACGACCTCGAACCTGACGAGGTGCCTCATCATGTCGGCCGCCTTCCCGATGCGGGCTGCAAGGCGTTCCCTGAACGCCTCCACGTCTGCCCCCTCGTCCTTGGCCTCGGCCAACCTCAGGTAAAGCCTGCACCCCTTCGTGGACAGGCCGCTGGTACCGTGCATGGTCACCATGCACGCGGCCGAGCCGTTTTCCTTGAGATTCGACCAGGTTCTGTTGTCCCCGAGCATGAGCTCGACCATCCCGTCCGGCGCCAGCCTCACCGAGCCGAACATGGCGACGTTCACCCTGCCTTGGGCGTCCGAGCTCGCGATGAAGACGCTCTTGCCCTCCTGCTCGAGGTACTCCCTGACCTGCCGACTGAGTTCCATACGTGTCCTCCCTCAACCCTTGTCCGGAAGCGTTTCCCGGGCGGCGTCTAGAGCTGCCCGGGCAGGCTTGCCCGGCTTCGCGCCGTAGACGAACACCCTCCTGAAGAGATGCTCGAGCGCCTTGGGGAGCTGCCTGTACGAGTCGAGAAACTCTATGGTGTCACCGTACTGTTCCTCAATGAGGCGCCGGTTGTGGCACCCGCACCCGATCGTGACGAGGTGGATTCCCTGGGCGCGGCAGAAATCGATGCCTTTCTGCACGCTGCAACCGTAGTTGGACTCCCCGTCGGTGACGTGGATGAGGAGCCTGCGCCTGTTCGACGAGGGCATGAGGAGGCCTGCCGCGATGATGGCTTGCCCAGACGCCGTCCTTCCTCCAGGAGGCACCGCGAACAGGCGCCCCCCTTCCAGGAGCGAGGAGAGCATGCACACCCCGTCGTTCTCGAAGTAGGCATATGCGTTCAACATGCCCCGGTAGGCCTCGAGCGCCTTGCAGATGGTCGCGATCGTGCTCTCGACGGTCTTCCACTTGGCCCCCCTCATGGAGCCGCTCGCATCGCACAACAGCGTGATGTTCCAGTCCATCTCCTTGTGCGCCTCGCGCTCGAAGAAACACCTCCCCGAGAGGGGCACCCTGTAGAGCCTCCGGCCATCGACCCTGCCTGCGGCAAGCCCCCTGGACAACCGCGGCCTTCTCTCCGCGTAGATCCTGAACACGGCCGCGATCCTCGCGGCCATCGCCCTGTCGACCACGGGGTGCGCGCTCACCCGGTAGTCCCACCTGGAGATGGGGACCACATCCCCGTCGTCGCCCCCCAGGGCCGCCCTCACAAGCGGCGTCAGGTCGCTCGATGACCTGGCGAGTTCCAGCTCCACCCTGCGGACGAGGTCTTCCGTGCAGGCGGGATGAGCCTGGGTACCCAAGCGGTGTCCAGGGGCCTTTCGTGCGGGAGAGGGATCATCGCCCGGTGACCAGACGAGTCTCCTGTCGATGACAGGCACGTCCCTCACGAGCGGCTCGAGCGCCGACCACGCCTTGAGGTAGAGGGAGGATCGTTCTTCGCACCTGAAGACCTGGCCCCTGGACGAGCCGGCTATGCGGGCGAGCGATGCGGTGAGGTCCAAGAGCACGTCCATGCACCGCGCGAGCCCCTTGTGAACGGTATGCGAGCCGCCGTCGAGAAACGACGCCTGGATCCACGAGAGCATGAGGGTGTCGTACGAAAAACCCGATTTTTCCCGGGAACGCACCGCCCAGGAGTTTCTCAAGGCATGGCGCCTCGCCTTGGACGCGTACGCCCCGAGCACCGTCCCATCGAGAACGGCGTCGGCGTATATGTGCTCGCCCGTGGAGACCATGCGCTGGAACTTCACGAGCTCAATCATGCCGAGGCCCGACATGTGCTTGACGAGGAGCGAGCGTACACGATCCGTCCACTCGATGCCGAGGATCGCCTCGTGGACCACCTCGCCGATGAGCACGTCCGAGGTCTCGTGCGGCACCGGGTAGGTCCCCATGACCCTGGCCGGGTCGACGAAGATCGAGTTCGCCCCTGTGGAGGGGAACCCTGCGTACTCGACCTCGGGCGCATTGGTCCCCAGGTGGCCCACGACCTTGCGCAACGCCCTGAGGACGTTGGCCATCTCGAGCGCCTCGACGCTGGAGAGGTTCCTCCTCCACGAGGCGGACAGGGGCCCATGGCCCTGGGGTTCCTTCGTGCCGTCAATACTCGTGGTACTCATCCTTTTCCTCCCCGCCCGGCAGCCTCCCCTCGAGGTGAACCGAGAGCAGGACGGTCTCGAGCGTGTCACGGCCGACCTGGAGCCCGCTGACGAAGGCGTCCTTGGCAGAGGCGCCCAAGCCGACCATCTCGGCGATCATGAGGGTGTGCCTGGTGGACACGGTCACCGGGTCGTTCCGGTTCGTCCGCAACCGGTTCGCCACGTTCACGACGGTGAGGGCGTCCGCCTCGCCGAGGTTCGCCTTGAGGCGCAGGACCTGCGTCTCCACCTCCGGCGGCAGGTAGTCCAGCGCGACGATGTAGAACCGATCCCTGAGCGCCGCGTCGAGCATCTCGGTCCCGACGAACTCCTCACCCTCGTTCATGGTGGCGAAGAAAACGACGCCGGGTGCCACGTCAACACGGCCGATCTCGTCTATCCACACCGACCTGTCCTCGGCCAGGAGGCTCAAGAGCATGTTGAGCGCCTTGGGGTGTTCCGGCCGGTTGATCTCCTCCAGGTGGATGACGCACCGGGGGGTGCGGACCGCCTTGGGAAAGAGGAATTCATTGAAGTAGGTACGACCCTCCTCGAGCCTGTGCTCCCCGAAGAGCTGGCCCGCCTCGGAGAGGATCCCGACCTGGAAGACGGCGAGCGGCCTGTTGAACCGGGCTGCGAACTGCCTCACGAGCGTCGACTTTCCGCATCCCTGCGGACCGACGACGAGGACGTTGACAGGGTGTCTCTCGGACAGCAGCTCTACCCGCTCGAGCAGCCGTATCACCTCGGCCTTGAGGAAGAAATGGTCCTCGCGCCCCGGTACCGGTATGAGCCCGTCCGAGCCCGGGAGCCGCCTGGTGTCCTTGCGGGTTTGAGTCACGACCTTCGTCTCCTGCACCCCTTCCCCCTTTCCCTCAGCGTTGGGACGTGAACTCCTTCTGTTTGAGGATCAGCAACTCCCTGAGGCGGGACAGGTTCCACCGGTTGTTCATGTCGGACAACCTCGCCATGATCCTCTTTGCTTCCAGGATCTCTTCAGGGGTGGATCCGGCGTGTATCTCCATGAGCCTGCCCACGAGACCCTCCATCTCCCGCTCCTCCCCCTCGAGCGCCTCCGCCCTCGAGAACACGCACTGGGCGCCGCACTTGGGGCACCTCCTCAGGTCAGACTCGCCGCAGGCGGGACAGCCGTTCTTGCAGAGGTAGGCAAAGGCCGTATAGCTGTCCTTGTACCCGCACTTGTGACAGGTCATGTCCATCTCGCCGAGCCTCATCCTTTTCGTGACCGGGTGTCGGGCCCCTTCCCCCGTGGGCCTCGCGATCCAGGCCCCCCAACGAGGGCCCGAGAACACGAGACGCCGCCGATCACCTGGGCTTTTCCCTGAGGTCCTGCGCGAGCCCCTCGATGCCGGCGGACTTGCCCCAGGGATCTTCACCGGGGCCGATGCTCTTCTTGGCAACCCCCTTGAGCTCGTCCACCACGAGCCATGCCTGGCACTGCGTGCACTGCCTCAGGGTTATGGGCGCATCGATGCGGGGGTTGTACAAATACCGAAATTTCGCCACGGGTGCGTCGTATCCGCATTCAGTGCACTTCATGTGTTCTCTCCTTTGAGTTTCCTTGGTCCATCCCTCGCACTCCCCTCGAAACGACCGTCGTCACTTGTCTCTCAGCTGGCGTATGAAACGCCTGAACACAGGGTCGCTGCACTCGAAGCCGTCCTTGTCGATGAACTCGTTCCTCTCGTAGTACGTGCACCTGGACGCGTCCGTCAGCAGCCTCATCATGTACCCGTTCTTCCCCTCGAGGACGAAGACCGGGGGGTCGCAGGTGATGTCCGACCCCTCCTTCAGGACATTGCAACTCCCCCGGCCGTCGCTCGACCATGCCACCTCGAGACAATGCTTGCACAGGCCGCATGGGCGTTCCGGCACCTTGTCAAGGTCCTCCACCGCCGAACCCGCCCCCGGCTTGACCCCGAACACACCCGATGCCTTTGCATACTCATCCCTGCTCATCCTCGCCATGACACCATCTCCTTTTGTTTCCCCGTCGTTGTCCGTTCACCCGACAGGTCTTCATCCCCACAGGCGCTCTGGCCCCCGGATCGTTCATGCCAGTCCCTGGACCGTCCTCTGGATGATGTTGTCCTGTGTCTTGCGGCTGATATCGACGAAGTGCGCACTGTAACCCGCGACCCTGACGATCAGCTCCGGGTATTTCTCCGGGTCGCGCTGGGCGGCCCTGAGGGTCTCGTCCGACACGCAGTTGAACTGCACGTGGTCGATGCCGAGATCGGCCCATGTCTTCATGTACGCCTTACAGAGCTGGTACCCTTTCTCGCCCGCCATTTGTGTCGGGGACAGTCTCTGGTTCAGGAGGAAGGCCCTGCCGTGCGTGATGTGATCGATCTTGGCGCACGAGTTCAACACGGCGGTCGGCCCCTTCTTGTCGAGTCCCGGCCCGGGGGATATCCCGCCGTCGTACAGGGCGTCGCCCAGCCTCCGTCCATTGGGCAGCGCCCCCACCACGTTCGCGTAGTGGATGTTCCCGCTGACGTTCTCGGGCAGGATGGGCCACGAGTTTCCGCTCGGGCACTTGAGCTCCCTGGAGAACTTCGCCGCCTCGCGCAGGCAATCGAGCATGATGCTGTCGACGTAATCGTCGTCGTTGCCCCACTTGGGCGCGTTCCTGACGAAATCGAGCCTCATCTCCTCCCTTCCCTCCCAGTTGTTCGCGAGGGCCTCCTTCAGCTCGGCCAAGGTGTACTTCTTCTCGTCGAACACGAGCTTCTTCACCGCGGCCAGGCTGTCTATGTTCTCGACCCACGTGAAGGCCGTGATCCATGCATTGCCCCTGCTGATCGACGGGTCGTTCACGTCGAGCCCGCTCTCCACCGACCTTTCGGACACGGCGGACAAGAACGGCCTCGGTGTGAGCGTCGGAGCGAGCATGCGCCCCCTGTTCACCGGGCGGACGACCAGGCTGAAGACGTGCTTCATCTGGGTGACCCATGCCTGGAAGAACTCCTCGTAGCTCTTGAAGGTCTCCACGGGCGGCGTCTCGGCGCCGATCTGCATGTTCACGATGTTGTCATACCCGCTGGTGAACACGTACTCGATGATCTTCGCGGTGTTCGCCGTCGCGTTGGCCATGCGCATGGGCTGGAACCCGTGTTTCGTGGTGGGCGCAGGGGACATGCACGCCTGGTGCACCCAGGTCCTCGCCTCCTCGATGGGGTGGCCGTGCCAGTGCATGGCGTTGGCGACGAGAACGGGGTCGTTGCGCATCGAGGGGTAGCCGAGACCCTGCCTGATGCACTCGAAGCACTCTCTCATGACCTCGTCGCTCACCTTCGGGTGCCATCTGAAGGCGAACGTCGGGTTCGAGACCCTGACGAGACGCGCGGCCTTGAGGAGCGCAATGGTCATGCCGTTGCACGCGTCGCTCCCGTCCGGCTTCACGCCGCCCAGCGTCCACACCCATGTGCCCTCGATCCCCTGGAGCCCTTCCCGCGACCATTTCGGCTTGTACTGGGATACCTCGTAGGCGCGGATGAGGAACTCCCCGACGAGGTCGAGCGCCTCCTCCTCGGTGAGGACCCTGTCCACGTTCACGTCCTTCTCGTAGTACGGGCCGTGGTAGTAGTCGGGCCTCGCGGGCCAGGCCCCCTCGATCGCCTCGTTCCTGCTGAAGAGCTGGATGAAGAGGTCGTACTGGAGAGATTCCTGGAGGTCCCTGGGCGGCTTGGCCGGGACGTGTTCGCAGGTGCGCGCGATCTTCAGGAGCTCCTCCCTTCTCGCCGGGTCGGTCTCGAAGTTCTCGGCTATGATGCGGGCGAGCCGTGCGTAACGCTTGGCGTACCTGATGCCGGCCTCGAGGGTGATCTTCATGGCCTCCCAGTTGTTGATCTTGTCGTAGAGGTTGCTGATCTCCTTGGACGCGCTGGGCTCGTGGGCCTTGGCATAGGCGTCGTCTATCCTGCGATCGAGCTCGGCGATGATGTCCTCGAAGGCCCGCTTGCCCGTCATGATGTACTCGTAGTCCTTCCCCGAGTATCCACCCCTGGCGAGCGGCACCCCCCACCCTATGGCACCCGAGAGTATCTTCATGGAGTCGTCCAGGTCCATGTACGGCAGGATCTTGTCCAGGTCCGACTTCCCGGCCCAGTAGTTCACGATGTCCTTGATCGTCCTCAGACTGTCGTCAAGCGGTTCCGGCAGGCACTGCGGATCGTTGATGACCTCGTGATTCAAGATGGAAGCAAGGCTCGGGTCCCAGGTGATCGTGTTCGGCGTGCTGCCCAGGTACCCCACGAGCTGGGAGTGGTCGGTGATGAAGATGGTCTTGTTGTCGAGGACGTGAGCGAGGATCTTCGCGAACTTGATGACGTAGGGGTCCGCAGACGACTCGAGTTCCCTCGCCTTTTCGGTCTGCAGCACGGGCCGCTCGAGGTCGACGATCAGCCCCGCCGGGTACAACCCGCCGATCGCCCCCTTCTTCCACACGGCCTTCCTGAGATAGTCGAGCCTCCTGGAACGCTTCTTTTCAGCGATCCACCACCATGCCTGTTTCTTTTCGAGTTCCTTTAACGATTCAGCTGTCACCGCCATGGTTCGTTCTCCTTGTCTCCTTGTCCCTTGCCCCCGTCTTTCAGCCCGCACGTCACCTCTTCTCGAAAGAAGGGCACGAGGCGGCGTTCCTGTCCGCTTCCACGGGCTTGGCCTGGTAGAAGGCCTGCCTGGGATCGACGACCCTCTGCACGCAATCGCCCTTCTTCGGGTCCTCTTCCAGTGGGAAGAACTTCTTGCACTCCTTGCACGTCGGCATGCTCACTCACCCCCTTTCCTGCGCGCTTGACGCTCGATCTTCTCTTGGCATAACCCCGTAGACCCCCTCGCACCTCATGCAGCCTGCCCCTCCTGAGCGGCCTCGAACCCCGAGCCCCCGATGGTGACCTTCAGTCCGCGCCTCCGGTACCATTCCGCGTGCACCTCGAGGAACGACGGTTCCAGGGCCTCGGTGTCCCTGTAGACCCAGTCGATGCCGAGCCAGGAGTACTTGTCCTGGCACCAGTTGTGGAACGGGAGGAGATCGACCCGCCGTATCGATTCCCCCAGCCTCGAGAGGTAGGCGGAAGCCCTCTGGTGAAACTCCAGGTCGTCGTTGAACCCGGGGATCACCGGTATCCTCACCCAGATCTCGGTCTTGCGTGCGGCGATGCGCTCGAGGTTGCCCAGGATGAGCCTGCTGTCTGCGCCCGTGAGTTTCTCGAGGGGGGCCTGATCGAGGTGCTTGAGGTCGAACAAAACGATACCCGCTCTCTTCACGATGGATTCGAAGAGATCGGGGGCGCAGAAGCCGTTCGTGTCGAGGCAGGTATGTATCGAGCGCGAGGCCGCCTCCTCGAGGAGCTCGATGCAGAACTCGGGGTGCATGGTGGGCTCGCCCCCGCTCAGGGTCATACCCCCGTTCGAGTTCATGTAGAAAGCCCGGTCGCGCTCGACCTCGTCCAGGATCTCGCGTACGGACATGGGACGCCCCACGATCTCGAGCGCGCCGTACGGGCACGCCTGGACGCATGCCATGCACCCCGTGCACCGGGACCTGTCGATCTTGTGGTACCTGGAGCCCTCGGACATGGCCTCCAGGGGGTCCACGGGCGGGAAGACGGCACCCTCGGGGCACGCATCCATGCACCGGCCGCACTGGGCGCACAATCTCCTCTTCCAGTAGATCTCCGGTTGGGGTGCGATGGTCTCGGGGTTGTGGCACCATGCGCACGCAAGGGGGCAACCCTTCAGGAACACGTTCGTCCTGAACCCCGGCCCGTCGTTGACCGCGAACCTCGCGATGTCCGTCACGAGCACCCTACCTGCCATGGCAAGATCTCCCGGTTCCCGGGGCATCTCCCCCTCGACCTCTTCCCTGTCGTCTGGAAGGCGACCGCCTCATGCCAGCCCCTGCGCGAACGTTGTCATGCTCTCGTCTTCCAGGTGTTCCGACCGCTCGAGGATCGTCTCGGCCCTGTCCCTACCCACCGCGGGAACGGCCAAGTCCAAGAACTTGCTCCTCACCCTTGTGCGCTTCGTCTCGAGAGGCGGTATCTGCTGGAGGATGTCCGAGAAGGCGGTCTTCACCTTGCCGTCCTTCGTGCGGACCTCGACAATGGACTCCAGCGCCTTGATCTGTGGGTCATGGATCACCTGGATGCGTTTCATGAGTTGTCTCACGTGCCCGTCTCGCACCTTCTCGTCCGAAAACGCCTGCATTCCCGTCTCGCCTCTCAGGAGGGCGTTCGCCACGCAATAGGAGATGCTGAACTTTCCCTCCAGGCCGGTTTCCGGGTCCTGCTTGGCCGCAGCCTGCAGGGCGAGTTCCGAGGAGTGCACGGTTATGGACTCGATGTCGTCGATGTCGATGGAATTCGTCCCGACCGCTTCGAGCGCGGCCTCCATCGGGGAGTGGGTGGCGTGACAGGAAGCGTGGTACTTCTGGGACAGGTTGACCACGTCCCACCCGAGCCCCAGCATGCCGACGATCTCCTCGTTGACCTTTCCCTTGAGCGCATCGAAGAATCCCTGCGGGCCTTCGATGGTGTCATCCGCGCACGTGAACCCCATCCCAGCCAGGAGTGCCGCGGTGAGACCCGCCTGGGAGGCCCTCCCGGCATGGAAAGGCTTGCACATGGTCCCGAAGACGCGCTTGAGTCCGCACGACTGGGTCGCGCCGATCCCGATCGCCCAGCACGTCCTCTCCTCGTCGAGCCCGAGGAGTTTCGCGCAGGCCGCCGCTGAGGCGATGTGCCCGAGCGTGGAGGTGGCGTGCCACCCGGCGAGGTAGTGGTCGAGGCTCGCGCACGCGCCCACCGTCCCCCCCGCCTGGAGACCGATGATGTAGGAGGCCAGGAAATCCCTCCCGCCCGACCCCTTCCATTCGGAAAGGGCGAGCAGCGCAGGGAAGAGGGTCACGGATGGGTGGCCGAGGAAAGAGACGAGGGTGTCGTCGTAGTCCAGGGCGTGGGACGCGCTGCCGTTGACGAGGGCGGCGTGGGCCACGTCCGTTTTCATTCCAAGGCCGACGAGTGTGGCCTGGGGTTGACCGCCGACGAGTCGTGCGAGCTCGACGAGCTTGCCGACGAGGGGGTCGTCCTTCCCGGCGAGCGTGACCCCCAGCCAGTCCAAGAACGCGACCTTCGCGTGATCGTAGGCATCCTTCGGGATGGACCCGCTGTCCGTCTGCGCGACGAACGCCGCGAGACGCCTGGTGAATCCCTTCTGTCCACCGGTCATGGTCTCCCCCCCCAATCCGCATCCAAGGGCCCGCCCACGAACCCCAGGCTCTCGGCAAGGGACCACGCGGCCTCGTACGGGTCCGCCCTCCCTTCCATGACCGCGTCCACTGCCCTCTCATAGATGCCGTCGCGGCCGAGTCTTTCCCGCAGGATCCCCCTGACGTGGGTGTCGAGAAGGTCCATGAGCTCCACGGCCACCCTCCTCCTGTCTCTCGCAGGCTCGTCCTTGCGTCTCGACACCAGGTCCTCCACGTGGTCGGAGAGGGCCGAGACCCCTTCCCCGCTGAGGCACGACGTCATGAACACGGGGGGTCTCTCCTGCCCCGGGCCTGTCGCGAGGTCGAGCATCGCCTCGATGGCGGAGGCCATCTCACCGGCTCCTTCTCGATCCGCCTTGTTCACCACGAAGATATCCGCGATCTCCATGACGCCGGCCTTGATCGCCTGTATCGCGTCCCCCTGCCCGGGGAAGGTGACGAGCACCACCCAGTCCGACGCGCTCACGACCTCGATCTCGTCCTGCCCGACACCGACCGTCTCGATGATGACGACGTCTCTGCCGTTGGCCTCCATCAGCCTGCACACGTCCCTGGCCGCGGGGCAGAGTCCCCCGAGCGCGCCTCTGGTCGCCATGGACCTGATGAACACACCCTCGTGCGAGCTGATGTCTCGCATCCTGAGCCGGTCGCCGAGCAGCGCGCCTCCCGTGTAGGGGCTGGACGGGTCGACCGCCACGATCCCCAGGGCATGGCCCCTCTCGAGCAGCGACCTGCCGACGTGCCCGACCAGCGTGCTCTTGCCCGCCCCGGGTGTCCCCGTGACCCCCACCACGCAGGCCCTGCCCGTGTGGGGATAGACCCGGCGCATGATCTCCTTCCAGAGCTTCCCCCTGTCCTCGACGATCGAGATCGCGCGGGCGAGCGCCCTCGCATCCCCCAGCATCAGGTCCTCCACGAGCCTTCCGGCGTCCAGGTCCAAGGTACCCCCCCTCTTACAGCTTTACCGGTTGCGCCTCACCGAACACGTTCCTCAGGACGTCGCAGATCTCGCCCAAGGTGCAGTCGTTCTCGACGCATTCGCAGATAACGGGCATGAGGTTTTCCTTCTCGTCCTTCGCCTTCGCCTCGAGGGCCTTGAGCGACGAGAGCACCGCCCTTCCGTCCCTCTCGCGGCGTAGCGCCGCCAGGGAAGCCTTCTGGCGCTCTTCGGCCGTCTCCATGAGTTCGGGATCGTAGGTGGCTTCGACCACGCGGTTGACCATGATCTCGATCTCGTTCTCCCCGGTGAAGCAGTTCACCCCCACCACGAACTCCTCGAGGCCTTCTATCCGCTTCTGGCGCTCATACGCGCTCTTCGCCACAGCTCGCTGCATGTAGCCGTTCTCGATGGCGGCTATGGCCCCGCCCATCTTCTCGACCTTCTCGAGTTCCGCGAGGGCCTCCTCCTCGATCTTGTCCGTGAGGGATTCCATGAAGTAGGAGCCGGCCCACGGGTCGCACACGTCGGCGACCTTGGCCTCGTAGATCAGGATTCTCGTGGCGTCGATCTGGAGCTGCACGGCCTCCTGGGAATGCCCGAGCCCGAGAGGTTCGTCGAACGGGGGGTATGCCCCCGGCAGCCCCCCCGACATCCCTGCGGCGATGCCGCCGATCACCGAGCGGGTCAGGTTGTTGAGCGGTCTCTTGAGCGTGGTCGACGAGCATCCGATGTGGGCGGTGATGGGCTGCCTGATCATCATGCTCCTCTTGTCCCTCGCGCCGAAGCGGTCCCGCACGATGTGCGCCCACATCCTCCTGGCCGCGCGCTGGAAGGCGATCTCGTGGTAGATCTCCATGCTCCCACCGAAGGCGTTGAAGGTAAACATGGGGGCGAAATCGTCGACCATGAGCCCCCCGTCGATCCCCGCCTGGATGTAGGCGATACCGTTCGCCATGGAAAAGGCGAGGTCCTGTTCGCGGGTGGCGCCCGCCTCGCGGATGTGATACCCGCCAATGGAGTTCACGTTCATCAGCGGCATGTGTTTCCTCATGAACGTGAGGGTGTCCCGGAACAGGCGCATCGAGGGCCTGGGGGGGAAGATGTAGGTACCCCGCGAGATGAACTCTTTGAGGATGTCGTTCTGGGGCGTCCCCGTGAGCTTGGCCGGGTCGATACCGCGCCTTGCGGCAAGGGCGGTGTACATGGCGATGATGACGCATGCAGGAGCGTTGATGGTGAAGTTCGACGGCACCTTGTCGATGTCGAGCTCGCCCGTGAAGGCCTCGTAGATGACCGCGAAGTCCCTGAACGAGTCGACGGCGACGCCCACGCGGCCGACCTCGCCCTCGGCGTGGGGGCTGTCTGAGTCGTAGCCGCACTGGGTGGCGAGGTCGAAGGCCATGTTGGGTCCGCCTTTGCGACCCATGGCCTGCATGCGGAGGAGATAGTCACGGTAGTCCGCGGGCGTGCCGAACCCGCCGTACTTGCCCACCTTCCCGCCGCCGCCCCAGTCTGGGCGGTAGCCGAACAGGGCTGCGGTCCGGGCATGGGCCCTCCAGTAATCGAACGGGCTGTTTCCCGCGGTGAAGGGGAACCATCCGGGGAACCCGACCTTCTCGAGGAAATCGCCATGGTCGGTGTCCAGCGGGGTGTAGAATCTCGTGGGGCTCTCGGGGAGGTTGAAACGCCTCACCCTGGGTTCGAGGACTTCCTCCTCCCACTGTCTCCGGGTCTCGGCAACGAGGTCCCTGTCCATCCCGCATCCCCTCAAGGCATCGTCCTCTTTCATCGCGACCCCTTCCCGCCTTCGAGGGCCCTCACGCTGGACCTTATGAACCCTGCTATGTCCTCGATCTTCGCCCCCGAGGTGTAGACCGCGGCCACACCCATATCCAGGAGCTTCTGGCGATCATCATCCGGGATCACACCGCCCACGAGGACGAGGATGTCCCCGGCGCCTCTTGACCTGAGCCCTTCCAAGACCTTGGCCGTCAGGGCGACGTGGGCGCCCGAGAGGATGGACAGGCCGACCACATCCACATCCTCCTGGATGGCCGCATCCACGATCTGCTCGGGCCTCTGGCGGATCCCCGTGTAGATGACCTCGAATCCCTGGTCGCGCAATCCGTACGAGACCACCTGGGCGCCACGCTCATGGCCGTCCAGCCCGGGCTTGGCTATGAGAACGCGAATCCTCGGCTCGGCATGCATCAATCCATCCCCCGTCACTCGCAAGCGCCTCATGGTCGTGCAACCCGACAACGACCCGGTTCGCAACGAGAGAGCAAGGATGGTGCCAGAAAGATAATTTTGGTTACTCTAATGATATTACAGGTGTTTCCAATTCTCCGCCCGGCCTGGAAGACCGGTCATGGACACGAGTGTCCCTCGCGGATAGGTGGAAAAGACCCTCCCGAAAGGCTCAAGTGCTCGATATCAAGATGGAAACAGGAAGGGGCAGGCGGTGGGACAGACCTGTCCCTCTCAGGTCAGCTAAGCCCCAGCCTCTTCAGTTTCCGCTGGAGGGTCTTGCGCGAGATCCCCAGGGACTGCGCGGTCTTCGTCTTGTTCCAGCGGCACTTCTCGAGCATGTCCATGATGACCTTCTTCTCCACGCTCCTCGTGTACCCCTGGAGACCGTTGTCTGCATCCTCATGGTCGATGCCCGCGTGACCGTCGGTGATTGCGGAACGCCTCTGGACGCCGCAGGGACCGACAAAGTCGATGCGCTTGACGGTCAGGTACCTCTGGATCACGTTCTGCAGCTCGCGCACGTTGCCGGGCCACTCGTAGTTCTTGAGCGACTCGAGGACCTGCCCCGACACCTCAGGGAGCCTCCTGCCCGGGGAATACAGCCTCAGAAAGTGTTCGACCAGGAGGGGTATGTCTTCCTTCCTCTGTCTCAGGGGCGGCAGGGTGATGGGGATGATGTGGATCCGGTAGAAGAAGTCTTCTCTCATGAGCCCCCTCTTGGTGAGCTCCGAGAGGTTCTTGTTGGTGGCGGAGATGATACGGAAGTCGGAGTGCCTGGTCACGGTACTGCCCACCGGGGAATACCCTCCCCCTTCTATCGCGCGCAACAGCTTGGCCTGCATCCCGAGGCCGAGCTCGCCCACCTCGTCGAGGAAGAGCGTGCCCCCGTTGGCCTGGTCGAGGTAGCCCTGCTTGTCGCTTATCGCTCCCGTAAAGGCCCCTTTCCGGTACCCGAAGAACTCGCTCTCCATGAGATTCTCGGGTATGGCCGCGCAGTTCACCGCGACGAACGACTTCTGCGAGCGCGAGCTGAGCTGGTGGATGGCCTTCGCGACGAGTTCCTTGCCCGTGCCCGACTCGCCGTAGATGATGATGTTCGCGTTCGAGGATGCCGAGTTGAGGATGAGCTCGTAGACCTCCTGCATCGACTGGCTCTTGCCGATGATGTCCCCGAAGCGCCAGCGGTCTTTCATGGATGACCTGAGAGTCACGTTCTCGCGCCTCAAGTGCGCAGCCTCCTCCTGCATTGTGATCTCCCTGAGCTTGATCTCGGTGATGTCACGCGCGGTGAGCAGGATGGTGGCCTCGCCCTTCCACTGGATGAGGTTCATTCTCCCCTCGACCCAGATCACCTTGCCCTTGACGGTCGTCCACCTCGCCTGGAAGAACCGCTCGGCCGAGTTCCCCCGCTCGATGGACTCGAACATGTCCCTGAAATAGATCTCGAACTCCCTGTCCACGTGATCCATGATGTCCCTTCCCAGGGCGGACCTCTTGGAGTCGTAGCTCAGTATCAGGGACAGCGCGTCGTTGACGAAGAGGATACGGTTTTCGTGGATGAGCGCCACCCCCTCCGTCATCCGTTCGGCGAAGATCCTGTAGAGCGCCTCGCTCTCCTTGAGCGATTCCTGGGCCTCCTTCAGGGTGCTGATGTCGAGACCCATGCCTATCAGGTACTGCACATCCTCGATGCGGGTACTGACACCGGTGAAAAAATAGGGGATCTTTCTCCCGTCCTTGGTGACGAGAACGGCCTCGGCAACGCCGGACCCGGTGATGAATGCATGCTGTATGGCCTTCTGAACGTGCTCGAGATCCTCTCCTTCGAAGATGTCGAAGATGCTGTGAACCGGGATTTCTTCGGCAAGGTACCCGGTGACCGTCTCGACGTTCTTGTTCCACATGTGGAGCTCGTAGTTCTGGTCGAACACGTAGAACAGCCCCGGCAGGCTCTTTATGAGCAGCTCGAAGAACGTGCTTCTGCGCGTAAGCCCTCGGATCTCCTCCTCGAGCCTCGCGATCCTCTCGGTGAACTCGAGGACCCTTTCCTGAGAACCCCCTGTGTTCTCGTATGCCGCCATGTCGCCTCCGAACCTCGTTCAGCCGCCAGGGCGACCGGACCTTGAGAGAGTAATGCCGATTAGTCTTAATAACGATAATAATGATTACTCATACATTGTCAACAGCGATTCTCAGGTTTCCCGTATTCTTGCGATCACGTGTGTTTTCGAGGGTGCGCTATGGGCCATAGGTATCGCCGGTATCGCCTTCGGGTGCCTGTCCCATCCCGGCATACGCGACGGACATCACCATGGGGTCGTAACGGGCATCTGCCACAGGACGGTCGCCCGGTCGGAGTACGTCGCCCTTGGCTCTCTCCCTATGCCCAAGCCTCTCCTCTTGCCTGCCGGCCTTAAGAAAAAGGTACGGGAAGGGATCCGTTCACGAAGGGGGCCGCACTCGCCGAGATGGGAGCGTTCCCCCTGGGGGGGTGCCGCAGGCATCGCGCGCGGGCTGGACCGCGTGAGGGTCTCGGCCGGGCCGGATGGTTGCGGGGAAAGCACCTCATGGAACATGGCCCAGTCATCACGCGTGGGCTGGACCGCGTGAGGGTGTCGGCAAGTCCTGAGGGTTTGCGGGGAAAGCACTGCATGGAACATGAAAGGGACGGGCGGGCCTATGGCCTTGAGACGTCACGGGAGCGTGACGCGACAACGGGTCAGGCTGCCTATCACCCCTGCCAGAGGAGCATTTCGTCGATCCTCCGGTCCTTCTGCTGCCAGAGCATGTTGACCCATTCCTGGATGTACTTCCGGTACGATGCGTTGTCCGTGTAGTCCCCTATGAGGTCGCGGGTGACCGGGATCTGCCGGACGTGCACCCGGATTTCGTCGACCTTCCCACAGAGGTAGTCCCAGAACGTGCGTACCCCTTTGGGGTAGACGATGGTCACGTCGAGTATGGAGTGTATCATCTCCCCCATGG
>ERZ795045.1912-NODE-1912-length-21850-cov-5.096169_pt1 | contig 21850 bp, 21 predicted proteins | sample MGYA00375129_ERZ795045 | MGnify/ENA primary metagenome ERZ795045 (study PRJEB30174, sample SAMN05720166) | activated sludge metagenome | isolation source: anaerobic digester from wastewater treatment plant | place: Japan | collected 2015-05-15 ...
ATGATGTCGGCCCCTTCCTCGATGTCGGCGGCCGCCTCCCTGAGGGCCTCGCGCACGTTCATGGGGTCCATCTGGTAGGATTTCCGGTCCCCGAACCGCGGCGCGGAGCAGGCCGCCTCCCTGAACGGGCCGTAGAAGGCGGACGAATACTTCACCGCGTAGCTCAGGATGCCCACGTGTTCGAACCCGTTCTCGTCGAGGTCCTCCCTGATCGCACCGACCCTGCCGTCCATCATGTCGGAGGGGGCCACCATGTCCGCCCCGGCCTTGGCGTGGGACACCGCCACCCTGCAGAGCACCTCGATGGTCTCGTCGTTCAACACGGTCCCAGACTCGTCCAGGATGCCGCAGTGGCCGTGATCGGTGTACTCGCACAGGCACACGTCGGTGATCACGACGAGATCCGGGGCCGCGTCCTTGATGCGGCGCACGGCCTGCTGGATCACGCCGTCGTGCTGGAAGGCCGATGTCCCGGTGGCGTCCTTCCTGCGGGGGATGCCGAAGAGGAGCACGGCCGGGATCTTGAGGGAGGCCGCCCTCTTGGCGACCGCGGCGACCCTGTCCGGGGAGTACCTGGACTGCCCGGGCATCGACGCGATGGGCTCCTCGATAGATGAGCCCTCCTTCACGAAGATGGGGTAGACGAGATCGTCAACCCGTACGTGCGTCTCCCTGACCATCCGCCTGATGGCCTCCGTTCTCCTGAGCCTGCGGGGCCTGCGTTCGGGGAACATGCATCCTCCACTCGATCGATGTGTACAACGACAGGGTTATAGTACCCCTCGCGTCCTCTGGCAAGTCAGGGAATCCTGAACAACACGGGGATGAACCCGAGTTCGCGCAGGCGTTCGTGGAAGAAGAGGATCATTTAGATGATGGGGAACCACATGACGCTGAAGAACGATCGCCTCAGGTACCTCGTGTTGACGGTTATCTCCTCGGGCTCCTTGAAGAGGCTGAACTTGGGCAGGAAGGCGGGCACCTCCCTCATGTACGACGTGAACGACCGTCCGTGGAGGCTTTCCAGGAGACGTTGTTCGGACCGGATCACGAAGGGGTAGTAGGCGGCGAACATGACGGCTACGGCGGCTAACACGACGAGGCTGTCCGTCATGAAGCCTATGCCCAGGGCGCCGAGGAGGCTGAAGAGGTACAGGGGGTTCCTGGTGATGGAGTAGGGGCCTGTCGTGACGAGGGTGGTGTTCTTGCGCGAACCGATGTACGCGAGCGCCCAGAGCCTACCGAACGCGCCGGCGAGCACGAGCAGGAACGCCCCCATGTCCATGACGGCGTCAAAGACCGGCTGGGGTCTCCACATGGGCTCGCTCACGAGGTAGCAAAGCGCAAGAGCGCCGATGGCGACCCTCGAGACCGCGATGCGTTTTCTGCTGAGAAGGAGGGAGAAGCTTGCCATGTACGGCAGTGTCTACGGCAGGTCTGTCTGAAAGTCAACGAGGTGTTCTCTGCAGAGGCGGCCCGATCCGTCGTGCACGGCCCGGCCGCCTGCACCTGCACACCACCGCCCCTTCCGGATGTCCACCGTGGAGAACGCTCTGCCCAAAGCACGTGGACGGGGGTGCCGTTCTCGCGTATATAGGCGGATGTTCCGCGCGGTGCGTGCAGGAGGCCCAGAGGCCTTCTCGCGCGATGAGAGCGGCTCGTCCGACCTGACCGAGGCCGCGGACCGGACGTGGGCTCGTGACCCTTCGGTCCCGGCACAGGCCGGTACCTGCAGGCCTGGGCGGTGCATCGCGGTCGATGGCGAGGGTTGTGAGGCTCGCCTGAGGCCTTGAGGGGAGTGGAACACGGGCATGAGGCGCATTTCAGTCGCGCGCCTGCATTTCCGATAGCGCAGGTGGAGACGTAGAGGAGGTGCACCATGTCGCTCAAGGTTGTCATCATGGCTGGAGGAAAGGGTGAGAGGCTCTGGCCGGTGTCCTCTCCACAGACTCCGAAGCAGCTCCTGCCCCTTCACGGGACGAAGAGCCTGCTCAGGACGACGTTCGAGCGCGCGCTCGGCCTCGCGCAACCCGAGGATATCTACGTCGTCACCGGGCGCGGCCTCATACAGAAGGTCCAGGAGGAGCTGCCCGAGATCCCCCCCGGAAACATCCTGGCCGAACCGGTCGGCAAGAACACGGCGCCGTGCATAGGGTTCGCCGCGGTGGTCATTTCCCGCAAAGATCCGGATGCGACCATGGCGGTGTTCCCCTCCGACCACCTCATCCGTGAGCCCGAACGCCTGAAGGAGGCCATCCTGTTCGGCGTCTCCGCCCTGGCCTCGCACCCGGACCTGCTCATCACGCTCGGCGTGGTGCCGGACAGGCCCGAGACAGGATATGGCTACATAGCGCCCGAGACCGTGCTGCTGAGCCGCGGTGGTCTCACCATCAAGAGGGTGAGGGCCTTCCACGAGAAACCCGCCAGGATCGTGGCGGAACAGTACGTGAAGGACGGCTACCTGTGGAACGCAGGGATGTTCCTGTGGCGGGTGGACACCATACTGGAGATGTTCTCGAGGCACATGCCCGAGCTCCATGAACAGCTCCAGGAACTCAAGGCCACGATGGACAGCGATGCCTCTGCGGTCGATCGTTTCTTCAACGAGGCGCAGTCCGTGTCCATAGATTACGGGATCATGGAGAAGGCCGGACGGGTCGCGGTGATCCCCGTGGATATAGGCTGGAGCGACGTGGGCACCTGGGACGCCATGGGCAACCTCTACGTGACCGACGACAGGGGGAATTCCGTGAGGGGCCCGGCCGAGCTCATAAACTCTGAGAACAACGTGATCTGGTCGACGGACAAGCGCATCGTGCTCATCGGCGTGAGCGACCTCGTCGTCGTGGAGGGGAGCGACTCGATCCTCGTCTGCCCCAGGGCGTTGTCGCAGGAGGTGAGCGTCGTGGCGAAGAAGCTCGGTGATGGGAAGTGAGTGACACCGGCAGGGACGAGAGACGTGGCCGGCCTGCCGAGTCGTGCCCGAGTCGGCCCCCCCACGAGTGATGGAACCACGTATTGTGCCCACGGTCAGGCTGTCCGTGTTGCCTGGCCTCCCACGCGTGATGGAACCGCCGGCCATGGGATCAGGGCGTCGAGCGCCCTGCGGCCCTGAACCCGATGGCATGGAGAGGGCCGGTGGCGCGATAGGCGGTGGGACGCACCGTTCCGGGGATGTTCTCGGACTCATCTTCCCCGGTGTAATGCCTGCGATGCCGTGAAAATCACGCATTGCCTCTGCGAGGAAGACCCGACGTCTTTCGAAACCGGGATCCTCGGTCGTTCTTCAGCCTGGCGGGGGCGCATCCAGCTCGGGGCAGGAAGGGGGAGGCGCTCGCAGATGCCCTCTGAGTACAGCAGCGACGGGTTACGGGTGGGATCTCGTCGCCGGGGTAGAGAGGTGCCCCCAGTGGACCCGTCCGCCCGACGGCCCTGGAGCGCCAGGCACGCGATCTCTTGCAGCCCTGCGGCCTGCATGCGCGGCATCAAAGCCCTGCCCCCAGGGCCCGAGCCCGGTCATCCCAGCACTCACCGTCTGCCTGCGGCCTGCATGCGCGTCATCGAGGCGGGATGGCCTCATGCTCCAACGCATGCCAACAATGGTATGGAAAACGATCAGGGATTCGGGTAAAGATCACGCCTATGAGGATAGAGATATTGGGGTGCAGCGGGTCGGTCCTGAGCGGCTTTGACACCATGAGCATCCTCGTCGACGGGAAGATACTCCTCGACGCCGGGTCCGTCATGTCAACGATCGGCGTCGATCGCGCGACGGGGATACGCACCGTCCTCCTCACGCACCCCCACATCGACCACATCAAGGAGCTGCCCTTCTTGGTCGATGCGCTCTACACCCACAAGGCAAAGGGCATCAGGATCATCGGGAGCCCACAGACCATCGACGCATTGAAGGCCCACATATTCAACGGTCTCATCTGGCCCGACATCGCGGAGCTGGACGCGTCGAGCGACTTCATATCCTTGGAGCACGTGCCGGGGGGCGTCTTCGAGATCGAGGGGATGGAAGTGAAGGCCTTTCCCACGAACCACACGGGCGGCGCCTACGGCTACGTGATCACCGAGAACGCCAGGAGCGTGCTGTTCAGCGGCGACACCGGGTATCACCCGGGCCTCTTCGAGCTCGTCGGGGAGCTGGGATCGAACCTTGCCGCCTGTTTCATCGAGGCGTCGTTCCCCAGCAGGATGGAAGATCTCGCCCGGATCACCCAGCACCTCACCCCCTCCCTGGTCGCGAAGGGGCTCGACGGCGTGGCGGCGCCGGGGACGAGGGTGATCCTCTACCACATCAAGCCGGCCTACCTCGACGAGGTGATAGCGGAGCTTCCCCGTGGGTTCGAATACGTCAGGGGCGGGGAGGTGTTCGTCGTTTGACCGATATCCTGGAGATCGCCAAGAAGGACGGACGATGGACCGAGTGCCCGAAGTGCTCGGAGATCGTGATCACCGAGAAACTCAGGCAGAACCTCTGGGTGTGCCAGCATTGCGGGTACCACTTCCGTGTCAACGCCCCGACCCGCATCGAGATGACGTGCGACGAGGGCTCGTTCGTCGAGAGCATGCCCCCGGTCCGGGACCAGGAGGAGACGGCCGGCTCGCATGACGAGGCGATAACGTGCGGCCGCGCCCGGATCATGGGCCGTGAGTGCGCGATCGGTGTCATGGATTTCTTTCACAAGGGCGGCTCCATGGGAGCGGCGGTCGGCGAGGCGATCGTGTCCCTGATGCAGGCGGCCTCCCGCAAGCGGCTCCCGATCGTGATGTTCTGCGCGTCGGGGGGCGTACGCGTTCAGGAAGGCATCTGGGGGCTGTTCCAGATGCTCAGGACAGTTCATGCCCGCACCAGGACGTCGGACACACCCATGATCACCGTGTTCACCGACCCCACCACCGGCGGGGTGACTGCGAGCTTCGCGGCGCTCGCCGACGTCATGATCGCGGAACCGGGCTCGAGGATAGGGTTCGCCGGGCCGCGCGTGATAGAAGCCACCATGAGCTGCACGCTGCCCGAGGATTTCCAGGACGCCTCCAGGCTCGTCAAGGCCGGCCTCATAGACATGATCGTGCACCGGCACAAGATGCGCGAGACGCTCGCCTTCTTCCTGGAATGGTTCTCGAGGGACTGAACCCAAACCGCTGGGTCTTGGGGCTGGAAAGGGTCAAGAAGGCCCTCGACGTCCTCGGGCACCCCGAACGCTCGTACCCTCACGTCCTCGTTGCCGGCACCAACGGGAAAGGCTCCACCTGCATGTACCTGGAGAGGCTCCTCGGAGTTGCCGGTCTCGTGGTTGGCACGAACCTGTCGCCCCACATCTCGCGTTTCGCCGAGAGGTTCAGGGTGGGCTCGGTGGAGGAAGACCCCGCAACCTTGTCGTCTCTGCAGGAGAGCCTTTCCCTGGAGCTCGCGGGTCTCGACCTCACGTACTTCGAGTGGTGCGTGGTTCTCGCGGCCGAACTCTTCTCGCGAAAGAACGTGGATGCAGCGGTGTTCGAGGTGGGCCTCGGCGGCAGGTTCGACGCGACGAACGCCCTGGACCCGGCGGTGGCCGTCATCACCGACGTCTCCCTCGATCACACGGATCTTCTCGGGACGTCGACCGCTCAGATCGCCCTCGAGAAGGCGCACATAGCGAGGCCGTCAAGGCCCCTGGTCACGACGGCATCGGGGGACGCACTCGAGGTGATACGCGCGCACGCGGCATCGGTGGGAGCAGACCTGCACGTCGTGGACGCCCTGCCCGAGGACATGCTCCCCGGCGCCATGGATCATCTGAGGAAGAACGCGGCAGCCGCGGACGAGGCCGCCCGGCTGCTGGGACACCGCCCCCTTGGTCCCGCCCTCGCCGACGCGCTCGCCGGCGCCTTCCTGCCGGGGAGGCTCGAGTGGTTCGGCGACCGCGTCGTCCTGGATGTGGCGCACAACGAGGCTTCTGTGCTAGTCCTTGTGGAGCACCTTGCAGCCAGGGGCTTCAGCGGCGTGGGCGTCGTCGGCGTCCTGAAAGACAAGGACTACAAGGCGATCGTCCGGACGCTCAAGCGGGTGTGCAGGCACGTGTACATAGCGCCCGTGAGGTCGCCGAGATCATGGGGCGCGCCCGAGATGGAGGAAGTCGCCGCTATCGGCGGGATTACCGTATGCGAGAGCGTTGGGCATGCATTCGACAGGGCGCTTCTCACCTCTGCGCCCGTGGTGGTGACCGGCTCGTTCTACACGGTGGCCGAGGTACGGGAGCGGCTCGTCTGCAGGGGCTGGCCTGCCTGATCGCCCTGATCCTCGCGGTCTCGCCCGGGCCTTGCCTCGCCTACATGCTCGACGTGGAGGCGGACTCGATCAAGAGGGACAGGGAAAGGATCGAGGCCTGGGGCAACGTGATCGTGAAGGGCAGGGACGTCACGCTCACGGCCGACCGTGTAACCTACGACACGAAGACCGAGGAGATCCTCGCGACAGGCTCGTGCAGGCTCGAAGACAGCAGGGTGGTAGTCAGGGCCGAGACCATCAGTTACAACGCGCAGACGGGCGACCTGGTCCTGGGCAGGGGGTCGCTCTCGTCGGTCGAGGGGAGCATGAGGATAACGGGCGAATCCATCGAGCGGTTCGAGAGCGATCACATCCGGGCCCAGAACGTCGAGTTCACCTCGTGCCTGGGAGAGCCTCCCGACTGGTCTCTCTTCGTGGGCGATCTCGACATCCCGCTCGGCGGCTACGGCCAGGGAAGGGACGTCAGGTTCAGGGTGAGGGACCATACCCTTGTCTATTTCCCCTGGCTGTTCTTCCCAGCGAAGTTCTACAGGCACTCGGGCGTGCTCTTCCCCGAGATGGGGCACGGGTCGGATTACGGGTACCGCCTCGGCCTCCCCTTGTACCTGGTCCTCTCGAGGTCCGCGGACATGACGGTCACGCCCACGTACCTCTCCCAGAGGGGGCTCCTGGTCAAGGCCGAGGCGCGCTACTGCGTGGACGCCGCACAATCTGGGTTCCTCTACCTCGAGGGCCTCAAGGACAGGGAGGGTGGGCAAGAAAAGGCTGGCACGATCGAGCAGGCGCCGCCCGATGAACGCTGGTTCCTGAAGGCCCGGCACGACGGGACGCCGCTCAGGTGGGACGTGAACCTGGCCAGCACGGCCGACTATTTCAGGGACATAGGCGCTTTCATGAACGACAACCCCCTCCAGGAGAGAGATGCCTCGCCTGAATTGAACGATCTCGGCGACAGCAGGATGGAGGCCCTCGTGTCCCGTGCCCAGTGGGCCGCAGGCGCGGGGCCGCTGAGCTGGTCCGTCTCCGGGATATACACCCAGGACCTCACGGTGAAAGACAACGGCCTCACGGTGCAGCAGCTGCCGAGGACCACGCTCAGGCTCTCGCAGTGGAGGGTCCCCACCACCCCGCTCATGACCTCGGCCGGGATCGGCGCCGTGCGCGCCGTGACCCAGGATGCCTCCGACGCGGTGGAGAACGACGCATGGGCCGAGCTCGCCATGCCGGTGGGAGTTCAGCCATACTTCACGATCACGCCGTCTGTGCGGGAATACTACCGGAGAACCCGGACCACCTCCGCGGGGGCCTCCCTGCACGAGGAAGACACCGGCGAGAGGTGGCAGGAAAGGAAGGTGACCCTCTCCACCGCCCTGTACGGGCAAAAGATGGGGTCGGGCCTCAGGCACCAAGTCGTGCCGGGCGTCACGTGGCTGTACCGCTCGGAGCGCGGGGATGCCCGGGAGAGGGATGCCGACCCCGGGGGCTGCCCCTGGGATATCGACCTGGGGAGGATCGATGAGTCGAACGATGTTACCGTAAGCCTCGCGAACTACCTCAGGGATGCCTCGGGCGGCTCCCTGGCCGACCTCGCTGTCGACGCGGTCTACGACGCGGGCGGCGGCCTGTGGCACGAACTCGAGGTGGAAGCGAACGTGAACCCGGCGAGACCCCTCTCGCTGAAGCACCTGAACCTGCTGCAGCGCTCCCGCGGGCGGGATCTCGCCACCGTGCAGCACTCGACCTCTCTCGTGGTGTCGTCGAGGAGGGGAGACTCGTTCTCCTTCGGCTACGAATACCTCAGGGACGGATCGAAGCTCCTTCGCGCCCAGGCGGATGCCCTGATCGCAGGGGGCCTTGCCGCCGGCATCGAGGCCAGGTACGACCACGAGAAGGGGAAATTCGAGGAGCACGCGGCGGAGCTCAGGTACACGTCCCAGTGCTGGGCGGTCTCCCTGACGCGGAGGGTGGACGCATCGGACGACCTCGAGAGATCGAGGAGCACGTGGTCGGTCAACGTGAAGCTGTTGGGGGTGGGCGATGTGCCCGTGACGAGCCCCCCGGACCGCGAGGGGTGACGAATGATCCCGGACAAGGACGCCATCAGGGACCTGTTGGAGAAACAGAAGGTGCCGAGTCACATACTTGAGCACCAGGAGGTGTGTGCAGGGTCGCCCTCGCACTGGCGAGGGCGTTGCGCAAGGCCGGGTACCCGGTCGACCTCGGCCTCGTGGAGGCCTCCGCCCTCCTCCACGACATCTGCAAGATGGACGGCATCGCCACGGGGCAAGACCATGCGGGAATGGCCGAGGAGGTGCTCGTGAGAGCGGGGTACCCGGAGGTCGCCTGTGTGGTGGGCCAGCACGTGAGGCTCCGCTCGTTCAGGCTCGACGAGGCGATGGTGGTCAACTACGCAGACAAGAGGGTCATGCACGCGCAGGTGGTCACGCTCGAAGAGCGCTTCAAGGATCTCATGGAGCGGTACGGGACCGACGAGGCGAGGCGGGCCAGGATCCGCGAGCATGCATCCGCCTGCGAGGAGATGGAGAGGATCATTGCCGGTGCGATCGGCGCGGGCGTGCAGGAGCTCGAGGGGCTATGCCTCGTACCGCTGGATGAGACGGTCGATGGTCTGTAGGACGTCCGGCGGGAGGGCCGACTTCTTGAACAGCATCACGACCACGAAGATCTTGAACGGGCACACGATCACGAGCCTTCCCTGGTCTATGTAGGACACCCGCCTCGGCCTGCGGGTGCACAGCTCGCCCAGGATGTCCGGCAGGTTGACGAAGAATCCCGCCACGGCCGGGACGTCGACCTCCTTCGTTATGGTGCCGCTCTGGTAGAGGACGTCGTCTTCCGACCTGACCACGGCGATCCCGGCGCACTCGCTCAAGGAGCTGAGGTTCTTCACGAGCATGCGGGTGGACTCGTCCACGGGAGCCACGTCGGCGTCGTGGATGTCCCCGCGTTCCAGCGCGAGGCTCATCTCGTCGGCACGACGCATCCCCTCTATGAGGAGGTACTCCCAGTTCGTAGAGATGCTCGTTTTCGGCGACTTCATCCCGCCCACGAACTTGAACACGCCCGTGGACCATGACAGGATGGTGAACAACGCCTCCTCGCCCTCGATGGCGCCCACCTCCGCATGGGTAATCTGGCCGTCCTCGAAGTATATGCACCCTTTGCGGTCCCCCTTCTCGACGAAGAGAGCGGTGGTCATCTGGCTGAGGCAGTTCATCTGGATGAGATCCGCCAGGTGCAGGCCGGAAACGCTGCCGGCGAACCCCCTGGAGGAGTCTTCCTTGAGGGCCTTGAGGATGAGCCCCCTCAACTGCTCGATCTCGAAGGGCTTCTCCAGGTAGTACATCGAGCCCCTGGCCCTCGCCTTTTCCTTGATCTCCTGGGACCCGTAGGCGGTCATCATGATGACCTTGGTGGCAGGGGTCTTTTCCTTGATGTGGAGCAGGACGTCAAGCCCGTTCATGCCCGGCATCCTGATATCCAGGACCACGACGTCGTAGGGGTGCCTCTCGAGCTCCGAAAGGGCTGTGTCGCCGTCGTTGACGGTGGTCACCTCGTAGATCTCCCTGTCGTGCGAGAGGGACCTTGCAAGAGACCAGGTCAACGTCTCTTCGTCGTCGCAGATGAGGACCTGCTTGGGCATGTCATCTCCGGGAAAGCATTTCCAGTGCCATGGTCAGGGATGTCTTCAGCCTCACGAACGAGTCCTTGAAGCGGTCCAGCTCTCCGGCCGACCCCAGCGCGTCGAGGTCGACGCTGAAGTCGCCCAGGCTGAGGGCCTCGAGCGCCGTGACGGCCTTGTCGGTCGTGGCGGTCACCTTCCTGGCCACCAGGAAAGCTGCGAAGACGGAGACGAGGATCCCCAGGATTGTGAACGCGGCCGCGACGATCCATATGCTCGAGGTCGTCCTCCTCACCTCCTCTTCCTGGCGTTGGACAAGGCCCTGCTCCCACGCCTTCGGCTTGATCGCCACCGTGAGTCGGCCGTCAGGAAGCGGGGCCGCGACGACCCGGCAGGACGGCGTCTCTTCTATGGTTGTCTTCTGGGCCTTGATCGCCGAGACCACCACCTTGGCATGGTCGAGGAGCAGGGGGTGCCTGTACAGGGGCATGCCCCTGTGTCCGGGCGTCGTGGAGGAGACCACGGTGAGCTCGGATGGATCGAGGATGAAGATCTCTTCCCACGATTCGGGGAGGGCCATCTCCTCGATCTTCTCGGGCGGTATGTGTTCCAGGATCAACGACAGGATCCTGGCATCCTCCTTCGAGATGGAGTCGGACAGCGTGCCCAGGTTCACCCCACGGATCTCGAGACCCACGAGAAAGAGGATCGCCGACGACACGAGCGCCATGAGGCACAGGGAAGACAAGACGATCACGAAGGCCTTTGTCCTCATCAGACCGCCCTTTCTTCCTTGAGCTTCTCGGCCATCGACTCGAGGAATGCCAGCGACATCCTGCCCTCGGGTATCTTGTCGGCTATGGTCTCAACGAGGAACGCCCGTTGGGCCGGGTCCTCGGACAGGAGGTCGGCCGTGATATCCCTCGCGGTCTCCTGCACCACGTACGGGGCGATGGGGCCTATGGCCCTCGTGAGCGCGGCCACGAGCGACTCGATGAAGGCGGTCTTCGGGAGGTTCAGGGTGGGGCCGACACCGGTGTCCCTCTCCTCGCTGGACACTTCCCGTATGAGGCCGGACCTCAGGAGTGTGTAGAAGATCTTCATGGCGTCCGAGGACGCTATCCCCACGAGCTGGGCGATGTCCGCGATCGATTTTCTGCCGTCGACGAGGGAGAGCACCTTCCACTGGGCCGCTTTGATCTGCACCTCGCTCTCCCTGATGTCCGTCTCCAGTGCATACACCATGGCGGGCGACGGGATGAGAGACGTGACCTTGTCCATCTGGCGCAGGTGGTTGGTCACTTCCAGGAGGACGTCGTCCGTGCCCATGAAGACGCTCTGCATGTCCGCCTGCTCGTCGACGAAGAAGCGGTACTCGCCGGAAGTCCACGCCGAGGCCTCCTGGATGGCCTTGATCCCGGTCAGGCCGGAACAGTGCGCGTGAACGACCTGGCCTTCCGAGAAGAAGATGTTGCACGTCTCGGCGCCGTTCGTCACGTGCAGCCTGCCGGTGCGCTTCCCCAGGGAGAGGATCTTCACGATCTCCAAGACCCTGGTGTTGGAGATGTCCCCGCCGATGTCCTTGTTCATCTCGATGACCCCGTCATCCTGGACTGCCTGCTATTATGAGCCTGCCGGTGATCCTGAGCAAGGCCTGGTTCACGTCGGGGCTCGCCAGCACGGCGAGCATCGTGGAGCCGGAGAAAAAGAGCGTGATGAGCACGTTGTCCAGGAGGATCTCCACCGTGTTGCCGGGCCTGGCGCCCTTGCGCCCGAGCTCCTGGTGCAGGCGCTTGAACCGCTCCTTCGCGCCTGACAGGGGGTGCGTGGACGGGAGTTTCACCTGCACGTTCCTGCCGTCTGTCAGCACGAAGCCCTGGACGCCTTGAATCTGGAGGAGGTCCTTGGTCGATCCCTTCATAATCGTTCAACCTATCGGCACCTTGTGCGCGAGGCTTTACGAGGCTCGATGATCCTCAAGCGCGGCGCCCCCTGACCGATAAGATCATTATCGAGAGAAAACGACAAGGCGGTTTTCGGCACCATGTTCAAAAAGATCAAGAAAGGCTTGAGAAGGCTCTTTTCCCGGTGGATGGGGAACCCCTTCCTGGGGGTCAAGCTCCCGCACATAACGGACAGCGACCTGAGTTTCGAACACGGGCTCAGGAGGATGTTCAGGGAAAAGCCCTTCAAGGACGCGCCCGATCACGGGTTCATAAGCTACCTGAACCTGGAAGACTACACAAGGGACTTCATCGTCTTCTACAAGACCAACAGGAACAGTTTCCGCCTCGATCACTCACAGAAAGACGGACACTTCAGGGTGTGACCTCCGTGCGTCTTCAGGGTGGGCGCCCGTGGCGACGGCGTCACCCTTGAAGGCACGGGAAGATCCTTTCTCGACGTTCGAAGAGAAACGAGCGCCTAAGGCCCCCGGGACGATGCGTGCAGGGCAGGGAAGGCGCTGCTGCACCGTGCGACTGGGCGGGCGTATCGTGGCCCATCACCGAGATGGATCAATCAGGCCGGGAAAAGGCTCGGGCCGCATCAATCGGCAGGGCGGGGGCGATTCCCGATGTCCTCGGATGATCGAGGAGTCCCCGTTGGGGACTCCGGCTCGTCACCGTGGAGAAGACGGCCAGCGCTGCGGCGACGCCTCGACAACGGCCTTGCGCGCATGTCTGCCGTGGTGTATCGTGCATCCCCTATGGAACGGTCGATCTCGACGATGATCGGGGAGAGCCTCGAGCTCCATGGGAAGCTCGCCGAGGCCGTCCCCTCCATAGCGATGGCCGCGGGCATCATGATCGAGGCGCTCAAAGGCGGCGGCAAGGTCATGGTCGCGGGCAACGGCGGCTCAGCTGCGGACGCCCAGCACATGGCCGCAGAGCTCGTGAACAGGTTCAGGCTCGAACGCGCGCCCATTGCGTGCGTCGCGCTCACCACGGACACATCCGTCATGACCTCCATCGCGAACGACCGTTCTTTCGAGGAGGTGTTCGCAAGGCAGGTCCTGGCGTTAGGCAAAAGGGGCGACGTGCTCGTCGTCATCACGACGAGCGGTTCGTCGATAAACGTCCTGAAGGCGATCGAGGCCGCCTCGTCCATGGGGGTGTCCACGGTTGCCCTGACGGGAAAAGACGGTATCCATGGAGGCAGGGTCGACTGCGAGATACGCATACCGTCCACCGTCACGCCGAGGATCCAGGAGGCTCACCTCCTCGTCGAGCACATCCTGTGCGACCTGGTGGAACAGGCGCTTTCCGCTCGGATTTGACAACGGCCCCTTTCATCACTATGAAAGGGTTGTACGGAAAAGGGGGCGTACTGGGTTCGACGGGGGCAGTTGAGGTCGAAGGAGCATGCCGAGTTCTGTCGACTCGTTAAACAGGCAGAGACACATTAAGTGCCGACGATTACAACTACGCACTGGCCGCCTAAGGGCGCCACATCCTCGCTGGGGCCCGCCCGCCGGCTCCTCTGAGGGTGTCAAACTCAGACGGGCGAACCCGCAGGCCAAGCCCCGGGGCATGCGGGTCAAACACAGGGGCGTGGGTGATGAGAAGCCTGTCCGCGGGCGTTTCACCACCGACTCAAAACACGGACTAAGCATGTAGGAGCCTTTGGCTGAAGGCCTTCGGACGGGGGTTCGATTCCCCCCGCCTCCACCACATGTGGTCCCTCTGCTCCTTGCTTTCTGGGGAGGCTGATCTTCCCCGTATGTTCCCCGCAATGAGGGTCACCTTGCGGTCAGGAAGCTCTGGTTTTGTTGCCAGGCTTGCCTTGGCATACGGATTGACTGATCCGATCCTTGCCCAATAACCAGCTCTCGGGACTTCTGACTCTGATAAGCCTGCTTCATTGTGAAGCCGGGAAGTTCTTGATGTCTTTGTCCCACTGTAGGCCCCTATATAGTATCAATGGGTTCGAAAGTTACGGTGGGAACCTGGAAGCAGGCTTCCCCTCTGTATGTTCAGCTTCTGCAGATCCAATTGCTCGTACATTTCCTCCAAGATCACCACGTCTTGTCTGGGTATTCCCAGGCCGTGATCCTGTTCAATACCTTGTGCATGCTTCGGGGATCAGTGGATTCTTTCATGGAAAAAGCTCATCATGAATGGTCATGGCCGGCATCGAGGTGTTTCCCTATGATCATGAAATAGTACATAGATTGGCCGATAATATCATCTATGGGCATAACGAACCCGCCGAGAACCCAATCGTAGGCGATCATGATCATTGAGCCAGCGATACCGGTGGGGATGATGCTGTTATTCAGTTTTTCCTGGGGTATGCCAGGGAAGATCCTTAGGAGAAACAGCTTCACCATCTCAGACAAGAGTCGTATGGCATCCCGGTATGCCTGGTCTATTCTCTGGCTTACCCCCAGAACTTCAAAAAGTTGAATTCGTGCTATGCGGGGATCAATCTTGAATCGATGATAAAACATTTCCGTTGCCTTGGTGGCTGTTTGAATGGGATCGCTGTCTAATTCGCTCAGTAATTCTATTGCCTCGCGCTGCTGTTCATCTATGAGTTCTCGGTAGATGGTATACAGAAGGTCTTCCTTATTCGAGAATGATTCATAAAAATATCGTTCCGTTAGGCCAGCAAGAGCACATATGGTCTTGATGTTGGTCTTTGCGTAACCCTTTGTGCCAAATGCCTCGATCCCTGCTTCTATGAGCTTCTTCCTTCGTTCGTTTTTCCGGGTGGAGGCATCTACACCACCATATGTACGGGATATTTTCTTCATGGAATCAGTACTGACAATAACTCTTGTCAATGTCAAGAAGATCTGGTAATGAAAATGACAATGAATGGTGTCAGATAATGCTGTCTGGGAGGGAAACTCTATGGGATTCGTCAAGACGTTCAATGAGATCATGGCCAACACGCGCTCGACCGCAGACTTCTATGACGCCGAGATGCTCACGGTCTTCTGGGAAACAAAACCCGAGATCGTGGCCCGGCTGTTGCCCCCTCCGCTCAAGCCTGCGGCCATGCCCATCGCCATGGCCTTTGTGGCCTGGTATCCGGCAACCAATTTCGATGTCACCTACCATGAGAGCGCCCTGTTCGTGCGGGCAAGGTACAACGGCGAGGAGGGCGGCTACTGCCTTTCCATGCCCGTCACCAATGACATGGCCATGGCCGGGGGGCGGGAGATCTATGGTTATCCCAAGAAGATCGGTGACATCCATTTCAAACGAACCGGAGGGGAGGTGCATGGGTGGACCGAGCGCCGCGGCATCCGGTTCATGGAGGTCAAGGCCCGGCTCACCGGCAGGTGCAACGACGAGGAGTTCAAGAAGGTGCTCGATGCCCTGTACGATGCGGACGGCTCCATGAAGGCCGTGGCGTTCAATTTCAAGAGCTTCCCTGCCCCGGAGGGTGGGGCATTTGACTACAACCCGCGGCTTGTCAGGCAGGAGACGTTGTTCAAGCCCAAAGAGAGGGCCTTCGGGGAGGCGGAGATCATCCTGAGGGATTCCGCCTATGATCCCTGGTCCGAGGTGGAGATCGTGAGGATGCTCGGCGCCATGTACACGAGGGGTGACAACTCCATGCTGGGCGGGAAGGTGGTCGCCGAGCTCGATCTCATGCAGTTCGCACCATATGCCTTCCTGAAGTGGGACATGAAATAAGGCCTCCGCATGGGGAGAACCACGAATGGTGGGAAGGAGACAGGGCCATGTCAGGGCCTGAGATCGATCTGAATGTGAGCCTCGAGACAAAGGCGTTCCTGAGGGAGGTCAAGAGGTTCGGCATGGAGGTCATGCGGCCTGCGGGCATCCAGCTGGACAGGCTTGCCGACCCGGTGGACGTGATTGCCAAGGATTCGGCGCTCTGGGATGTGTTCAATGGTTTCCGTGCCCTGGGGCTCCACACCATGCAGATTCCCAAGGCCTGCGGGGGGCTGGCCGAAGAGATGGACCCCATGGCATCTATCCTCATCGCCGAGCAGCTCGGCTATGCCGATGCCGGCCTGGCCATAAGCATGGGCGTCTCTTGCATGCCGTTCAATTATGCGGCCATGTTCCCCACGCCAGAGATGCAGCAGCTGGCCCGGGATTTCTGCGCGGACAGGGATGGGCGGATGATAGGTTGCTGGGCCATAACCGAGCCCGACCACGGTACCGACTGGAGCCTGGGCGGCTGCGATCCCAAATGCGGGCCTTCGGTGAAGGCGGTGCTCCAAGGCAATGAATACATCATCAACGGCGAGAAGTCGGCATGGGTGTCCAACGGCACCATCGCGACCCATGCCCTCCTCCATGTGTCGCTCGATCCGTCCAGGGGCATGCAGGGGCAGGGCCTGGCCATCATCCCCCTCGATCTGCCGGGCATATCCAGGGGAAAACCGCTGGACAAGATGGGCCAGCGGCCGTTGAACCAGGGGTCGATCATCTTCGAGGATGCCCGGGTCCCCAAGGAGTACATGGTCATACCGTATCCCGACTTCATCAACGCATCCAGCGGGCAGGGCCTTGCCATGGTCAACGGCGGCATGGCCATCGTCTTCGCCGGCCTTGCGAAGGCCGCCTTTGACGAGGCGTATGCCTATGCAAGGCAGCGGGTCCAGGGCGGTGTCCCTATCATCGAGCACGCACCCATCAAGCTCAAGCTCATGAAGATGTTCGAAAGAGTAGAGGCGGCCAGGGCCAACGCACGAAGAGTGGCCCTGTACAATCTGGCCAATCCCCTTGCCCCGTCGGTGGTGCATGCCGTGGCGGCAAAATGCCTCTCCACGGAGACAGCCACGTTTGTTGCCAGCGAGGCCATGCAGATTTTCGGGGGGTATGGCTTGGCGAAAGAATTCCCCATCGAAAAGATGTACCGCGATGCACGGGCCAGCATGATCGAAGACGGGGTCAACGAGGCATTGTCTATAAAAGCAATGGAATACATGTGATGAAAACTTGTTAAGGAATTAGAGTGAGATAATGCACGGTGATTCTGATGCAGGAAGAAGCATGCATGGCACGGTGCATCGTTTAGGAGGAGGGGTCCCGGCCGGAAGGATCTTCGGGAGACCCTGAGGAATAGCGTGACACGTAAGGAGGTGAAGTATGAAGAGGATCGTTGCTGGAATGCTGGTCATGGTGTTCATGGGGTATGGCATGCCGGTTTTCGCAGATGAATCGGTCGTGGACTGCGACTGCAAGAAAGGTGGGCTGGGCCTGAAGATCGACAACTTCGTCATCGGGTTCGGTGTGAAGAATTACAAGACCCTTCTCGGGTGCAATCGCAACATCGGCGTCGGGTTCGTGCTGGGGGGTGAGACCTCGGGTTTCATAGTCGGCTTCGGTTACGACTCGGGCGTCGTAGGCGTCGGATTCGCCTTCCGGGGTCCGGAAGAGACCACGAGCGTGGGGTTCGGCATCGGGTATGACTATGGAGACTGCAGGATGGTCTGGCCGTACGAGGAGTAATGGTCTTTTTTCCCCTGAGGGAACCGTACGCATGCGTCGCCTCCATACGAGGGGAGGCTGGTCTCCACACATAAACTTTCCGCAAGGAGGACATGTGGCTTTCCACCCCAAGATGGCTGTCCTGGTTGTCCCGCTGGCTGCAGCGATGCTCCTCTCCACAGGTTGCGCGTCAACCATTGCCAAGATTTCCGTGGATGGCATGAAGCCCATCATGGTTGACATGCGCACCGCAACGAACAGGAACCCCGACGTCGCGATGGTCCGTGACGCCATGCCCGCCATGCTCATCCAGATGGACGGCTTCATCCGGGTCTCGCCCGAGAACAGGTACCTGCTCGTGAGCGCCGCTGAGGCGAACCTGGCTTATGCGTTCCTGTTCGTGGAGGACAAGGACAGGCGACGTGCACGTGAGCTCTATGCCAAAGCGCGGGAATATGCGCTCCGTAACCTCAAGACCAACAAGACGTTTCGGCAGGCACTCGAACAGGATGATCTGCAGGTTTACGCCAAGGCCCTAAAGACCATCCACAAGCGGGACATAGCTGCGCTGTACATGGCCACGAACAGCTGGCTCCAGTGGATCAATCTCTCCCATGGCGATAACCCGGATGTTCTCAAGGATCTTCCAAGGGTCGAGGCCATGATGGACCGGCTGCTCGAACTGGACGACACGTTCTACTACGGCGGCGTGCATGCACTCATGGGTGTTTACGCCATCTCACGGCCCGAGATGTTCGGCGGCCGCCCCGATGAGGCCCAGGCGCAGTTTCAGGAGGCCTTCGAGATATCCGAGTCGAAGTTCCTGCTGTGGCATTTCCTCTATGCCAAGTACTATGCAGTCCAGACCAGGGACAGGGAACTCTTCGTGACGACCCTGAACCGTATCATCGAAACGCCCGATGACATCCTGCCGGACCAGGCCTTTGTCAACGCGGCGGTGAAGCTCAAGGCGAAAGACCTGCTGCAGCGTGTGGATGAGTACTTCAGAGAAAGAACCCCTGCGGTGAATTGAACGCAAGGCGGTGTGGACCCGCCCTCGAGGGAACGATATGCGGGAATACATCCTCAAGAGAGTCCTCATCTCGTTTGCGATCCTCTTCTTCGTCTCCATCCTCATCTTCGTCCTTGGCAGGGTGCTCCCGGGAGACCCTGTGCAGGCCGCGCTCGTGGCGTCAAGGATGGGCCCGCTGAGCGATGAGGTCATCGCGGATGTGCGCGCACAGTTCGGTTTGGACAGGCCCCTGCATATCCAGTACATCCTCTGGGTAAGCTCCTTCGTGCAGGGCGACTGGGGCGTGTCCATCGCGAGCGGCGAGCGGGTGCTCGACATGTTCATGCACAGGCTCCCCGTAACCCTGGAGCTCTTTTTCGGATCGGTGATCTGGGCCTTTATCATCGGACTGCCCCTGGGCATTGTCTCCGCGCTCAGGCGGAACTCGTGGCTCGACGTCACCGTGACCACGGGCGCCATACTCGGGGTGTCCATCCCGGTGTTCTGGGAGGGCATCGTCATGATCTACCTCTTTGCGGTTCTCACGCACATCTTCCCGCCTTCCGGGTACGTGCCGCTGTCCGAGAGCGTGACCGGCAATCTCCTGTCAGTGGCCATGCCGACCTTTGTCATGGGCACCCACGGGGCAGGGCTCTTCAGCAGGTACGTCCGTTCGAGCCTGCTCGAGGTCCTGGGACAGGACTTCATCAGGACCGCCTACGCCAAGGGTCTGCCGCGCAAGACCGTGATCCTCACGCACGCCATGAAGCCCGCCATGATCCCGGTGGTCACGGTGGTCGGCCTCACCTGGGGATACGTGGTGGCCGGCGCCTTCATCGTCGAGTACATGTTCGCCATCCCGGGACTGGGCCGCATGGGGGTCAACGCGATCTTTGCGAACGACTTCCCCGTGATCCAGGCCACGCTCGTCATGGTGGCCGTCAACATCCTGGTCGTGAACCTCCTGGTCGACCTCCTGTATGCCTACCTCGACCCGCGGGTGAGGGTGCAGCGATGAACGGCCGCACACGGGATGATGCACCGAGGGCTCACCGCTCCGTTTTGATGGAGACGGCAATGGCCCTTGTTCGGCATCGGGTGGCGTTTGCGGGACTCGTCATTCTCCTCGGACTGATCGTCATGGCGGCCTTCGCGCCTGTCCTGGCCCCCTACGACCCGAACGAGCAGGATCTCTACCAGGTCCTCCAGGGCCCCTCCCGGCAGCACCTGCTCGGCACGGACGACGTGGGCCGCGACCTGCTCTCCCGTGTCATCTACGGCTCCCGGGTCACTCTGGCCATGGGGATACTCTCCACCCTGTTCGCCGCGGTCATCGGCATTCTGGCGGGGCTCGTGGCAGGGTACAAGGGCGGGATCTGGGACGCCGTCATCATGCGCATCACGGACACCTTCATGTGCATGCCCGCCCTGGTCCTGGCCCTGGTCATCGTGGCCGCCTTGGGGCCCGGCATGAAGAGCGTGGTCATCTCCATCACCGTGCTCGCGTGGACAGGTTTCGCACGAATCACCCGGGGCCAGGTCATGATCGTGCGGGAGCTCCCCTACGTGGAGGCTGCGCATGCCCTGGGCGCTTCAGGGTACCGTATCATGTTCAGGCACCTCCTCCCCAATGTCATGGCCCCGCTCATCGTGACCGCAACCATTTCCGTGGGCATGAACATCATGCTGGAGAGCGCCGTGTCCTTCCTGGGTATAGGTGTCCAGCAGCCCACGCCGAGCTGGGGGAACGAGCTGAGGATCGGCTACTCATACCTGGAGATCGTGCCCCTGTTCTCCATTGCGCCCGGGCTGATGATAACGCTCGCGGTCCTGGCCTTCAATTTCCTGGGAGACGGTCTCCGGGACGCCCTGGATCCCCGCCTGCGCGGGGAAGAGAAAGCGGGGAGCTAGAGCCGGCCATGCTGCTCGAGGTAAGGAACCTGAGCACGCACTTCGAGACCGACGGCCGCATCGTGAAGGCCGTGGACGACATCTCCTACTGTCTCGATACGGGCGAGACCCTGGGTGTTGTCGGTGAGAGCGGCTGCGGCAAGACGGTGAGCGCGCTCTCCCTGCTGCGGCTCATCAAGGACCCGCCGGGCAGGATCGTGCAGGGGGAGATTATGTTCGAAGGCAAGGACCTCCTGGCCCTGAGCGAAGAGGAGATCCGCGCGGTGCGGGGCAACCGGATCGCCATGATCTTCCAGGAACCCATGACCTCGCTCAATCCGGTGCACACCATAGGCTTCCAGGTCATGGAACCCCTGATGATCCACAAGGGCCTCTCCCGCAGCGATGCGATGAGGGAGTGCATCGAGCTCCTGAAGACAGTGCAGATCCCTGACGCCGACATCAGGGCTCGGGCCTACCCCCACCAGTTCAGCGGGGGCATGAGGCAGCGCGTCATGATCGCCATGGGCCTCGCCTGTGCGCCGAGGCTGATCATCGCGGACGAACCCACCACGGCCCTGGATGTGACCATCCAGGCGGAGCTCCTGGAGCTCATGAAACGCCTTACCGTGGTCAAAGGCACGGCGCTCATCATCATCACCCACAACCTGGGAGTGGTGGCGCGCTATGCGGACAAGGTCATGGTCATGTATGCGGGAAGGATTGTCGAGAAGGCGGACACCAGGGACCTGTTCCGTGCGCCGGGGCACCCCTATACGAGGGCCCTCCTGGAGTCGGTCCCCCGGCTGGACCAGGATCTCAAGGTCAAGCTCAGGCCCATCGAGGGCCAGCCCCCGGACCTCGCCATGCTGCCCTCGGGATGTGCGTTCCATCCCCGTTGCCCCCAATGCATGGACCGGTGCAGGCATGAGGCACCAGCGCTGAAGAACGTTGCAGAACGACACGAGGTGGCGTGCTGGATCCATGACTAAGAAGACGGGCCATCCCATGATCAGGGTCAGAGACCTGAAGAAGCACTTCCCCGTGTACCGGGGCGTGGTGTTCAGGCGCGCTGTCGGCGACATCAGGGCTGTTGACGGCGTGAGTTTCGTCATCGGTGAGGGCGAGACGCTGGGGCTCGTGGGCGAGAGCGGGTGCGGGAAGACCACCACCGGCAGGACCGTGCTCCAGCTCGAGCGGCCCACCTCCGGCGAGGTACTCTTCATGGGCCGCGACATCACCGCCATCGACAAGTACGAGCGGAGGCGACTTGCAAGGCACATGCAGATCATCTACCAGGACCCGTTCTCCTCGCTGAATCCCCGGATGACCGTCCGTGACATCGTGGGCGAGCCGCTCCTGATCCATGGGATGACCCGCAGCAGGGCCGACTATGCTGCCCGTGTCGACAACCTGCTCGAGATCGTGGGCTTGAACCCTGCCATGGCGAAAAGGTATCCCCACGAGTTCAGCGGCGGCCAGCGGCAGCGCATCGGCATCGCCCGCGCGCTCGCATCACACCCGCGACTGCTGGTGTGCGACGAGCCGGTGTCGGCGCTCGACGTCTCGATCCAGGCGCAGATCGTCAACCTGCTCATGGACCTGCAGCG
>ERZ795045.1916-NODE-1916-length-21804-cov-9.856223_pt1 | contig 21804 bp, 22 predicted proteins | sample MGYA00375129_ERZ795045 | MGnify/ENA primary metagenome ERZ795045 (study PRJEB30174, sample SAMN05720166) | activated sludge metagenome | isolation source: anaerobic digester from wastewater treatment plant | place: Japan | collected 2015-05-15 ...
GATTCATTAAGCAGATTGTTGGAGCGGACCGGCTTTAAAGAAGTATACCGTACCACCAATTTTCCGTTGGAATTGCTTTTATTAGCCGGGAAGGATTATTATCACGATGAACAGGAACGGGTCCAAGTAGGTCCGTTTGTTAGAAATTTTGAAATGGCGTTGTTCAAGACCGGTCGTTCATCGCAATTGAAAAAATTATATGAGAGTTTAGCGGCCCAAGGTCTGGGACGTTGCATTTATATGTACGCAGTCAAGGAGTAACTGATGTTTAAACTGCTATTTACCGCTGCTGGACGGCGGGTTGAACTGATTCAAGCCTTTCGGCAATCGTTCAGTAATCACAATATTGATCTCCAAATTATTACTACAGACCTCAATCCAAAGTTAGCTCCGGCTTGTTATTTTGCTGATGTCTCTTATGAATTACCGCGTTGTAATGAGGCGCATTATTTTGATACCCTGCAGGAGATTTGCCGGAGAGAGCGGGTTGATTTGTTGATTCCGCTTTATGAACCGGAGTTTTTGATATTGTCTCATCACCGAGATGAATTAAAAAAGTTGGGAATAACTTTACTACTATCCAGTGAACCGGCGCTTAAAACAGCTTTAGACAAATGGGAGACCTTTAATTTTTTTATGGCAAATAATTTTCAAACCCCCAAAACGACATTGGATAACTCGGTATGGAAAGAGGATGATCTGCCAGTCCTGGTTAAACCCCGATGCGGGATGGGGGCGCAAGGGATAACCAGCATTCACTGTCTGGACCAGCTCCAAACTTTGAAACCAGATTCCGGAGTGTTGTATCAGCAGTATGTTTCCGGTATTGAATACACTTTGGATATTCTGGCTGATTTTAATGGTAAGGTGGTTGCCGTTGTCCCGCGGGAACGGCTCGAAGTCCGTTCCGGTGAGGTCTCCAAGAGTAAGACGGTTAAACGTACTGATTTAATTGCAATGGGAAGACAGATTGTGGAGACGCTTGGTGTAATTGGACCGGTAACCATCCAATGTATCGATACCGGTGAAGCCGTTTATTGGATTGAGATCAATCCTCGTTTTGGCGGTGGTGTCCCATTAACGATTGCTGCCGGTGTTGATTATCCTTACCTTCTTTATCAGATGGCAAAAGGTGAATCAGTTGCGCCGCTTATCGGTAGATTTAAGGACAATCTGACCATGCTCCGTTATGACCAGGCGGTTTATTTTTAGGATAATTAATTAGATCGGAGAGGACCATGATCCTAGTCTTTGACCTTGACGATACCTTATATGATGAACTAACCTATGTCCAAAGCGGTTTTAAAGCGGTAGCGGGTTTTCTGGAACAAACTGCAAAAATACCGGCAGAAAATGGTTTTCATTTGATGTGGCAACAGCTTGAGAGTGAGGGGCGGGGAGCCGTTTTTGACCGCTTGTTACAGCAATATGGAATTTACTCCAAAGGGTTGGTCCGAAGATGTTTAATGGTTTACCGGACCCATCAGCCGATGCTCAAATTATTTCCAGCCGCCGCAGCTTGCCTGGACCGTTTCAATGAATATCCTAAGTATTTGGTGACTGACGGAAATAAACTGGTCCAGCAACGAAAGATTGAAGCTTTGGGGATTAAGCATCTTTTTAAACACTGTTACATCACGCATCGTTATGGGATCAAAAATGCCAAACCATCACCGTATTGCTTTCTGAAGATCTGTGAACGGGAACGGCTCAATCCGGCTCAGGTAGTCTATATCGCTGATAATCCTCAGAAAGATTTTGTCGGGATTAAACCACTTGGATTCAAGACAATCAGATTGATGCAAGGACAGTATCGTGGACTTGAGTTGGCGAAAGACTATGAAGCTGAATGGCGAATCGGCTCGTTATCGGATTTAACGCATGACCTCTTGCAACGAATCTTCGCTGGTTGAGTTTAGCCCTTGATGAGCTGTTAGTTATTGAATAATAAAAATCAATAAAGAGGTAAGGTAATCAAGATGAAACCAATCAAAATCGGTCAATATTTGATTAGTAGAGAAAATCCACCGTTCATCGTTGCGGAGATGTCCGGTAATCATAATCACTCGCTGGAACGGGCTTTAGCAATTGTGGAAGCGGCAGCAAAGGCCGGAGCAAAAGCGGTCAAGCTGCAGACCTATACTGCGGATACAATGACTTTGGATTTGGAGAGCAGTGAGTTTCGGATTGAAGATCCCAAGAGTTTATGGTACGGTTATTCTTTATACCGGCTTTATCAGCAAGCTTATACTCCCTGGGAGTGGCATGAAGCAATCTTTCAACGCTGTCACGAATTGGGCTTGGTTGCGTTTAGCACTCCCTTTGATGAAACCGCGGTCGATTTTTTAGAAGGGCTGAATGTACCTTGTTACAAGATAGCTTCATTTGAAAACCTTGATTACCCGCTCTTACAAAAAGTTGCCAAGACGAAGAAACCAATTATTGTTTCCACGGGAATGGCGACCGTGGGTGAACTGGGAGAAACCGTTGATGTATTACGGGAAGCCGGGGCTGAAGAGATTATCTTGTTAAAATGTACCAGCACTTATCCGGCAACTCCTGAAGACTCCAATCTCTTGACGATTCCGCATCTACGGCAACTCTTTGACTGTGAAGTGGGACTGTCGGATCATACTCTAGGAATTGGTGTTGCTGTAGCCAGCGTGGCCTTGGGGGCAACAGTAATTGAAAAGCATTTTACGCTTTCCCGCGCCGAAGGCGGAGTTGATGCCGCTTTTTCGATGGAACCGGATGAGTTGCAACAGTTGGTGGTGGAAGCAGAGCGGGCCTGGCAAAGTCTTGGAACGGTCAAGTATGGTCCTACCGAGAACGAAAAAGAGTCACTCAAGTTTCGCCGTTCTCTTTATGTTGCAGCAGATATGCGGGCCGGAGAGGTATTTACGGAGCAAAATCTGAAAGCGATCCGCCCGGGTTTCGGACTCCCCCCGAAATATTATCAATTATTATTAGGTAAAAAGGTAAACCGGGACTTGAAAAAAGGGACTGCGGTCAAATGGGAATATGTCGGATAAGCAGTTAGTTGTAAATAAGTAATTATAGGTTGAAAACGATGCAATTTCCATTTTAGCATCGTTTTTATTTTATTATGATTTAGTTTTGTAAAATTTACTAAAGTTAATTAAAAATCAGCCGAAATTAATAGTAAAGGTGGAACAAGGAACGTTCCACATCTCCCAATTTCGATGGGCGGCCGACCAACGAAACGGAGAAATTAAAATCAAGGAGGTATTACAATGAGAATCGCTAATAATATTTCCGCAATGAACACCAATAGGGTGTTGGTAGGTTCAGACAACCAAATGGGTAAATCCCTCGAACGTCTGTCTTCAGGTCTCCGGATCAACCGCGCTGCTGACGACGCCGCCGGTCTGGCAATCTCCGAAAAGATGCGTGCTCAGATTCGTGGTCTTAAACAAGCCAGCCGCAATGCTCAAGATGGTATCAGTATGATCCAAACTGCTGAAGGTGGATTAAATGAGACTCACGCTATTCTTCAAAGAATGAGAGAACTCGCAGTTCAAGCCGCAAACGGGACCTTAACTGACTCCGATAAAGCTGAAGTTCAAAAAGAAGTCGCACAACTGATCGAAGAGATTGACCGCATTGGTAATACTACCGAGTTTAACACCAAGAAACTGCTCAATGGTCAAGCCAGTGTTACTTCCAGCCAGGCCAATGGCGTTGTTACATCAGGCACAGCAGTAGTCGTTAATGAAAAACCATATAATTCTGGTGAAGCCGTTAGTCAAGATAATCTGAATGCAGTTATTACCAGTCTTTCAGCTGGACCAAATACCAAGACCGGAGTTTACAAAGTAAAAATTACCAAACAAGCAACTGCTGCTTCAATTTCAGGTACTGAAGATATTTCTGGTGGTACCGATTATGACGGAATTTTAAACATTAATGGTGTTGCAATCGAACTTGGTAAGGATGATAAAGGTGCAACAATTGTTTCCAAGATTAATAACTATACTGCACAAACCGGTGTCAAGGCAGAATTAGATAGTGGCAAATACCTTAAGTTAACCACCACTGGCTTGGGTTCAGAGGCAACACTGACTGTTTCATCAACTGATGGCGATTTCCTCAGTAAATTAGGTTTGGCTGGTGCTGGTGAATATATTACCACTAAGGTTGGAAGCGATGCAGTTGGAACCATCAACAACAAAGCCGCCATCGGTAAAGGCAATACCTTAACCCTCACTAATGCCGGTGACGATGCTGACGGTTTAACAGTAAACTTCGATGGCAGCAAACTCAAACTTGGTACTGATGGAACCTTGACATTTGATGCAGTTATTAATTCAGACGGTCAAGTCACCTTACAGATTGGTGCCAATGATAAACAGACCCTCAGCTTTACGATCAATGACATGCGTTCCAAAGCATTAGGAATTGATAAACTCGATGTTACTACTCCGAACGGTGCGGCTGAAGCGATTAAGAAACTTGATAATGCGTTAACGCTGGTATCGGCAGAACGTTCTAAACTCGGTGCAATTCAGAACCGCTTAGAACATACCATCTCCAACCTGGGTGTTGCTGCCGAGAACATCGCCGCTTCTGAAAGCCGGATCCGTGATATTGATATGGCTGAAGAGATGACCAATTTCACCAAGAATCAGATTTTGGTTCAAGCTTCAACTGCAATGTTAGCTCAAGCCAATCAAAAATCACAAGCAGTCTTAAAACTCTTAGGTTAATTTCTGGTATTAGCATAACAACTCGAAAGGTCGGCCGGTTGACCGGCCGACCTTTTACATCTTAAAACAGAGGTAAACCAATCCCTTGTGGGAGGTGTTGACAATGAGGATTGAAAGGATTCAATCCGGTTTCAAATTGGCAGAAGGAACTGCGTTTATTTATAAGCCTCAAGAAGTTTTCACATCACATCAGATTAGGGAACAAGATCTAAACTTTGACGCTTTTAACCCGGTTCAAGATGATGAACGTAAAAGATTTGAAGAAGAGCTTGAGAAACTTAATCAAGCTGCCGATCTTTTCAATAAAAAGATCCGTTTCGAAATTCATGAAGATACAAACCGGATTATGGTGCGGATTTTTCATGCGGAGACAGGCGATCTTTTATCAGAATTACCTCCAAAGAAGATCTTAGACTTACTGGCCAGTATGGAGGAGATGATTGGCGTTTTAGTTGACAAGAGTGCTTAAGGGGGTAATTGTTATGGCAAGTAATTTAGGAATTGACGGTTTAATATCAGGGATCAGCACTACAGATTTGATTAAGCAGATCATGGCAGCAGAACGGAAACCTTTAACGACGCTGCAACAGAAGAAGTTGGATTTACAAAGTAAATCAGATGCCTGGCGTGATGTTAATACCCGTCTGAACAATCTAAGAAACACGGTTTATAATTTACAGTCTTCAATCACTTTTAACGGCCGGAAGGCATCAGTATCTGATACGAGCGTTGTTACGGTTACTGCTAATAATGGAGCGGCAGAGACCAGTTACAATCTGGAAGTGCTGGAACTGGCAAAAGCGCATACGATATCTTCGGATGCGAAGCAAGCCAATATATCATTGGGGTATTCAGGGACTGTTAAGATCAATGGTAAGGAACTTTCAATTACGGCTGCGGATACCCTCAATTCAATTGCTGATAAGATTAATACGACTAAGGATATTGGTGTTTCCGCTTCAGTTGTTCAAATTGATGCCAACAATTCGAAATTAATCCTTACCAGTAGAACTACTGGGGCAGGGAATGATATTAATTTGGTTGATGATAACGGGATCCTGGATGATTTAGGACTCTTTAAAGCAGAAAATGAGATTCAGGCAGCAACAAATTCGAAGCTTAAGGTTAATGGGATCACCATAGAGCGGGCTACAAATGTTATTAATGACGCAATTCAAGGTGTAACCCTCAATCTTAAGAGTGCGAAACCAGGGACGTCAATTGCCGTTGAGGTTCAAGCAGATTATGATAAAATTGTTGATGCCGTAAGGGAGTTTGTCGATCAGTACAATTCCACCATGAGTTTTATCAAAGACAATCTGGCTTATGATGATAAGACTAAAGTCAAAGGAAAACTCTTTGGTGATTCTTCATTGATGAATATTCAAAATCAACTACGCAAGTTTATCAGTAAAACGGTGAGTGGTGTTGACGAGTCAGTTAACCAGTTGAGTTTAATCGGGATCAGTACCGGTAAAGCAAATTCGGGAATTGATAATGCGAAGTCAGGTATGCTCCAGTTTGACGAGTCACTGTTCCGGGAGAAATTACAAAACCATTTTGATGATATTGCCAAACTTTTTGGAGCGACAGTTACCAATGTTGCCTCTTCCAAGAATGGTGCTTCGGTAACTGCATCGTCACAACTAAGCGAAAATTATCCGGTAACCAGCATTATTGATGGACGAACTTCATCAGATGATTGGGGCCAAGGAGGCGGCTGGAGTGGCGAGATCCCTGGCTGGGTTGAGATAATGTTAGCACGGACGACGACAATCAATAAGATTAATCTTTATACGGTTAGTAGCATTGATTTTCCGGCGGCAACTTATGGTATCAAGGACTTTACTTTGGAATACAAGGATCTAATTACCGGCGAGTGGGTAGCATTAAAGTCAATTACCGGAAACACACAAGGATTTATCTCCGAAGAGTTCACTCCGGTAGTAACCAATGCTGTTAGGGTTAAAGTTAATGCTGCTAACGGTGATAATGACTATGCCAGGTTGGTCGAGGTCGAGGTTTACGAACAGAATAATGGAATCTTTTCCGGAATGAATTCTTCATTATTTGAGTGGACCCGGGTCGAAGGGATCAGTTCCAAGAAACAGAGTCTTTTTAAAGAGCAGATTGAGGATCTTGATAAACGGATCGAGGCATTGGAAGAACGCCTGGAAAATAGGGAAAAATACTACTACAATAAATTTACAGCGATGGAACAGGCGTTGTCTAAATTACAATCGCAGTCAGACTGGTTAAATGCCCAGATTAATGCGTTGAATCTTTATAACAATAAATAAACAATGATTGGAAGTGGACTCAATGGCAATGAACAATCCCTACCAAATGTATAAAAAAGTCCAGATTGAAACCGCAAATCCATTGGAACTGGTGATTAAACTCTACGATGGGGCAATCCGTTTTGTTAACCAGGCCAAAAAAGGATTGGAGGAACATGACTATCAATTGGCGAATAATTCACTTGTTAGGGCCCAGGATATTATTGAAGAGCTGAATATGAGTCTCAATATGGAAACGGGAGAAATTGCAGCTAATTTAAGAAATATCTATAATTTCATCAGTGATGAGTTAGTTCAGGCTAATGTTCATAAAAACAGCAAGAAATTGGAAGATGTTGTTAGACTTTTGACTACGCTTCGCAGCGCTTGGGCTGAAATTCAGATTCCGAAGAAACAGGCGGTATCTGAGTGATGAACCTAAATTGCCTTCATTACATCAATGAAATAGAGACCTGCTATGAACAGCTTGAATTAATGCTGGCTAATGAAAAAGCCGAGCCGGAACAGATCGCTGAATTGGTTTTTAAATCGGAGCAGATTTTTAAGCAATTGACTGATGAAGTGAAAAACTTAGACCTGTCAGAGGAGAATTTGGAAAAATTTCAATCATTAGCAGTTAAGTTGCACCAGCTAATGAGTAAACTAACTCTGGAAATTAATAAAGTGAATGAATTGATCTTAAGTTTAAAAAAAGGCAAACAAGTAGTTACGGCTTATAATACCCAGCCTTCAGTCGGAATGGGATTTACTGAAGGTAAATTTATTGACCGCAAAAATTAATCCATGGAAAGTGGAGTGCAGGAAGATTCATTTTTCGAGTGCGAAGTTGGATATTCATTAAAATTAAAAGTTAAAAGAAACCATTATAGGGTGATACCTTTGAGTTTTTGTTGCAATAATGAGCGACAAGCGTGGTTGTTATCAGTTGATATGGGGTTAGGTCACCAACGGGCCGCTTATCCGTTGCGTGATTTATGTCTGGGGCAGGTTTTTAATGCAGATTCCGGCGAGTTGGCAACCAGGATGGAACAAAAATTATGGAAACGGATGCGTCATCTGTATGAAAGTTTATCCCGATTGAATGATCTGCCAGTAATTGGCGGTTTTTTCTTTGGATTGTTGGATAAAATCCAAGAAATAAATCCCTATTATCCGTTTCGTGATCTTTCGGAACCTACTATTCAGGTGAAGTATTTAAAGCGTTTAATTGCTAAGGGATTGGGTAAAAATCTGGTTGAGAAATTAGTTAGTACCGGATTGCCACTACTTTCGACTTTTTATGCAGTAGCGCTGGCAGCTGCTTCACAAGGGTATCCCAATGTCTATTTAGTAGCTACCGACTCTGATTTGAACCGGGTTTGGGTAGCTGATAACCCGAAGCAAAGTCCGGTACAGTATTTTGCTCCATGCAGTTATACTTTGAACCGTTTGAAAGAATACGGCGTCCCTGATGAGAAGATCTGGTTGACGGGTTTTCCGCTTCCTAAAGAAAATTTAGGCGGTCCTGACCTGGAAACCTTAAAATATGATTTAGGACAACGTTTAATCTATTTAGATCCCAATCGGCGCTTTTGGTCATTGCATCGGGTTGAAGCGGAATATTACTTATCACCCGAAAATTGCGTCAAATCAGACGAGCGGCTCTTGACTTTAACGTTTGCGGTCGGTGGAGCTGGAGCTCAAAAAGAGATTGGTGCTGCGGCATTAAAAAGTTTAGCCGGACGGATCAGAAAACATCAGATCCGGTTCAATTTGGTTGCAGGGCTTAGAAGTGAGGTCCGGGACTATTTCCAAATGAAGGTCGCAGAGTTAAATCTAAATGATGAACTGGGATCAGGAGTCAATATCATTTACGCTTCTAATTTAGATCAATATTTTCAAAAGTTTAATTTGGCCTTACGGACTACTGATATTCTGTGGACTAAGCCATCGGAGTTATCTTTCTATGCGGGGTTGGGACTTCCGATTATTATGGCTCCTCCGTTGGGAGCGCACGAACATATGAATAGAAAGTGGTTACTGGAGATCCATGCCGGAATCATTCAACAGGAACCGGACCATTGTTCCGAGTGGTTGTTTGATTTACTCAATGAAGGCCGTCTTGCCGAAGCAGCCTGGGATGGATTTTTAAAGGCCCGTAAATGCGGTACTTACAAGATTGAAGAGATTATTACCACCGGTCAAATGACACATGATTTATCACCGTTAAAGCGTTAGTTAGATGCAACTCGATTGATATTTTTAGCCAGAAGCTGTAGCTGTTCTGGCTTTTATTATGAGTGAATCAAAAATAGATAGATTTTGTAGGGAGTGAAAAAACCGGATTAAAATGCAACTGATAGTTGTCAAAAATGTTAGAGTTAATTGGTAGAAACCACGTAATAATTCCGGTATCTTTAAATAGAGGTGATTGAAATGAAATTTCAAGAAAAATTACAATCCTTAAGGAAACAAAAAGGAATGTCCCAGGAAAAACTGGCAGAAATTATTGGAGTATCGAGGCAAGCGGTTGCTAAATGGGAAGTTGGTTGTTCTTATCCCGAGGTTGATAAACTGATTCTTTTGAGTGATTTATTTCGAATCAGTATTGATAAACTTGTTAAAAACTATGATGATGAAGACTGTGTTTTTAATCCGGATAAGGAACAACACTATATTGATGAAAAAATTATTGACTTTTTATGTCGTGCCAAAAAAGCAACATATGCCAATAAAAACGCTGCAAAAACTTCTTCAAGGCCTAATTCTAGTGATCTGCTCTATGAAGAGGGCGAGTTGAAATATATTGACACATACTTAGGTGGAGAAAGGTTTGCAGGAGAAGAAGCATTATGGTGTAATGATATTCCGTTTTGGTCAATGAATTATGTTGGGCGGATTGTTGCTGAAGGTTTCAGTGGTGATTTTCTAAAAGAATGTTTAGCCCAAGTCCCAAAAGAATATCCCTACCGTGGTCCTTTGGTTTATCAAAACGGTGAATACAAGTATCATTGTGTGATCAATGGTGACTTTGAATGGTTTAATGGTTATGAGGAGATCTTTTATAATGATCTGAAAGTATACGAATGTCTCTTTCACGGCGGGAGTATTAGGTAATACGAATTATTAAATTCTGAAGCTGGGATTGGCTAAAACTCTAGCTTTTATTTAAAGGGAAAATCAGGATTGAATCGAATTATTTTTGTAATTTTGTATGATCAAATCAGGAGAATCATATGAAAAAGTTGTTATATTTAGTCGGTATTACCCTAATAGTTTCATACCTTTGTCTTTTAATATTTTTGTTTGTGATCCAAGAAAGTCTGATCTTTTACCCTCAAAAAATCTCTTTCCAGTATTATAAAGAGATCATCAATAACAACTCCAATGTTGAAGCAGTTGAAGTTGAAACTGGTGATCGTCTGACTTTACGAGGCTGGTTAGTACATTCAAACAGCCACAGAGGGGCTGAAAAAGCTCCTTTAATTATTTACTATGGTGGTAATGCTGAAGAAATCTCCCGCCTAATATCGGAGATTGATCAATTTAATGGTTACTCATTATTGTTAATGCCTTATCGTGGTTATGGAGTTAATGATGGTAAGCCTAATGAAAGCAGTCTGTTTCAGGATGCGGAGTTGATTTATGACTATGTCTTACGACGTCCTGATATTGACCCGCAACGAATCGTGGTGATGGGAAGAAGTATTGGTTCCGGAATAGCAGTTTACATTGCCAAGGGACGGAAGACTCAAGGAGTGATTCTGGTTACTCCTTATGATTCTTTACTCAGTGTTGCTCAGGAACAAATGAAATATGTTCCGGTAGCATTAATTTTAAGAAACCGTTTTAATTCAATTGAGCGGACTTCCGGAATCACCACTCCAATGCTGGCTCTGATTGCTGCCAATGATGAAGTGATTTCTCCTAAGCATGCCTGGCGATTAGTCAAAAAATGGGGTGGCAAAGTAATGATGCGACAATTTGAAGGTGTTGGTCATAATACTATTGATGAAGCTGAAGGTTACTGGGAGAGTATTCGTGAATTTTTAGTAAGTCTTAATCAGACAGGTGAAGCTTAACGTTCCTATGAACAAGATGATTGTTAAAAGGGGGATTACCAATACCGTTAGTAAGAATCGAAATTATTAAAGCGAAGAGTAAGGAATACAAGAAAGCTATTTTAGACGGGGTTCATTCGGCGTTAGTTGAAGCTTTTAAAATTCCGGATGACTAACGGTAACAACATCACCATAGTGATTCACGAATCGCCGCTTGAAAACTGGGGGATTCGTGGTGGCAGACCGGCCAGTGAGGTTGATTTGGGTTTTAAAAATTGATATTTAGAAGCGTAATCAATGGTTTTATATTAAAAAATTCCTAACTTTAGATAAATTCGAGAGGATTATTGTTAGAATGGATATAAATTTGTTATAATGAATGATATTTGATATTTTGTGATCATAGGCCGAAATGAAGGAGGCGTTTATTTACAATGCTGTCTGATATTGAAATTGCCCAAAGTTGTAAGTTGCGTCCGATTGGTGAAATTGCCAAGATTGCCGCAATTCCGGAAGAATATCTGGAGTTGTACGGTAAGTATAAAGCAAAGATTAATTTGGAGATCTTTAAAGAATTAGAGTCAAAACAGAATGGTAAGTTGATCTATGTTACGGCAATAACCCCGACACCGGCTGGAGAAGGGAAGACTTGTACTGCGGTTGGGATTACTCAGGCGTTGGGCGAACTGCAAAAGAAGGTGATGTTATGCTTGAGGGAACCATCATTGGGACCAACATTTGGAGTTAAGGGCGGTGCTTCTGGTGGCGGATATTCTCAAGTATTACCGATGGATGAGATCAACCTCCATTTTACCGGTGATATTCATGCTGTTACTTCAGCTCATAATTTATTGGCAGCAATGGTTGATAACCATATCATGCAAGGTAATGAGTTGAACATTGATCCCAAGCGGGTGGTCTGGCGGAGAGTGATGGATATTTCTGATCGCCAGTTACGGAATATCATCGTTGGTCTTGGTTCTAAAGGTGATGGTGTAACCCGGGAAACAGGATTTGATATTTCGGTTGCATCAGAGATTATGGCGATTCTCTGTTTGGCCAGCGATTTAACTGATCTCAAAGAACGGTTGAGCAGGATTGTTGTTGCATATAAAACTGACGGCAATCCGGTGTATGCTGCCGATCTCAAAGCAGTTGGCGCAATGGCTGTGCTTTTAAAAGATGCAATCAAGCCCAATCTGGTTCAGACCATTGAAGGACAACCGGTATTAATCCATGGCGGACCGTTTGCCAATATTGCTCATGGTAACAATTCGATCATTGCGACCAAGATGGCGTTAAAACTGGCTGACTATGTGGTTACCGAAGGCGGGTTTGCCAGCGATCTTGGAGCGGAGAAGTTCTTTGATATTGTAAGCCGCTGTGGTCTGAAACCGGATGTAGCCGTACTGGTTGCTTCAGTCCGTGCTTTGAAGTTCCACGGCAATGTTGCTAAAGAAGATCTGGGAACCGAAAATCTTCAGGCATTGGAGGCGGGGATTGCCAACCTGGAACGTCATGTCAACAATCTGCGCAATTTATATAAATTACCGGTAGTTGTTGCCATTAATCAATTTCCGACTGATACCGAAGCGGAATTACAGTTCCTGGTGGAATATTGTAACAAGTTAGGAGTCAGATGTGCGATCTCCGAAGTAGTTGCCAAAGGCGGTAAAGGCGGAATTCAACTCGCAACTCAGGTATTGGCAGCAATCAATGAACCCAATGACTTTAAACCGATCTATGAATTATCACATAGCTTGAAAGAGAAGCTTCACATTGTGGCAACTAAAGTCTATGGAGCTGATGGGGTAGTTTATACTAAAGAAGCCGAAACGGCTCTAAATAAATTAGTGAAAATGGGTTATGATAATTTGCCGGTTTGTATTGCCAAAACGCAGATGTCATTTTCGGATGACCCCAATTTAAAAGGAGCCCCAACCGGTTGGAAATTAACAGTAAGAGAAGTCAGGGTGCTTGCCGGAGCGGGATTTGTAGTGGCGATTGCCGGGACAATCATGACGATGCCGGGATTGCCTAAAAATCCGGCAGCTGAGAGAGTGGATATTTATCCTGACGGGACAATTGTGGGACTGTTTTAAATTTTACCAAAGTCAAAATTACTAAAAATAAGTGGTAGGTGTAATTATGGAGATTGAGAAGATAGCCATATTGGATTGTGGCGGGCAGTATACCAAGGTTATCGACCGTAAAGTTCGTGAGATGAATGTCAAATCGGAGATTTTTCCGATTGGAGTGACTGCTGATCAACTACAAGGATTCCAAGGGATCATTCTTTCGGGTGGTCCGGGCAGTGTCTGGACAGAGGATAAAGCATTACCTTATGATCCAGCAATCTTTGATTTGAAGATCCCGGTCTTGGGAATCTGTTATGGAATGCAGTTGATCAACCAGCATTTTGGGGGAGTAGTCCTTCCCGGAGTAAAGACCGAATATGGTGAAATGGTGATCAAGGTTGATACCGAGTGCCCGTTATTTAAGGGTTTGGATGAGACCCAAAGGGTACTGATGAGTCATGGTGATTCAGTGGCGCAGTTGGCACCGGGATTTAAAGTAGCTGCAAAATCAGAAGCAATCTACGTTACGATCTACGATGAAGATCGCAAGATCTATGGGGTCCAGTTTCACCCGGAAGTTGATTTAACAGTCCAGGGTAAAGCGATGATGGCCAATTTTGTCTATGGGATCTGTGGTTTGAGTGGTAACTATGTTTTAGAAGATCGGATCCAAACCGCGATCGATAAAATCAGAGAAAAAGTTGGGGACGAGAAGATTCTGGTTTTAGTCAGTGGCGGGGTTGATTCGGCGGTTAGTGCGGCTCTGTTGGTAAAAGCTTTAAACCCGGACAATGTTTATGCAATTCATATTGATCATGGTTTGATGCGTAAAAATGAAAGTGATCTTGTCTGCGAGAATTTAAGACGTCAAGGACTGAAAAATCTAATCCGTGAGAATGCTACCGAAGTTTTCTTCAATACCCCGGTTGAGATTGACGGCAAGCTGGTGGGACCATTAACCACCCTGACCGATCCCGAATTAAAACGCAATGTTATCGGCGACATCTTCATTCAGGTAGTCCGTAAAACCGCAGAAAGTCTTAACCTAGATTTTGATAAGACTTTCTGGGCTCAGGGTACTTTAAGACCGGATTTGATCGAGAGTGGCAACCCGGATGTCTCCAGTTACGCGCACCGGATCAAAACTCATCATAATGATGTCGATATCGTCCGCAGAGCACGCGAGAAGGGTTTGGTGGTCGAGACCAACTGGGATTGGCATAAAGACGAAGTGCGTCAGGTCGCCAGAGCATTAGGAATTGAAGAGAGTGTTGCTTCACGGCAGCCATTTCCGGGACCGGGTTTGGCAATCCGGCTGATCTGTTATGACGGGACTAATAATCTGACTCAAGAACAGTATGTTACCTTTAATCAGATGATGCAACAGGTTGGTGGAGAGTATCAAGGACAGATTTTACCGATCCAATCAGTCGGTGTCCAGGGCGATTGCCGCAGTTACCGTTATCTATCAGCTATTTATGGCGCAGGAATGAACTTTGATTGGGAGCAAATCTATCAGATTGGAAAACAGCTTCCGAATGAGACTAATTTCATCAACCGGGTTGCTTATGTGTTAAATAAGACTGCAGTTGCACCAATTCAAGCCTATCCAATGTATATTAATATGGAAAACGTTGATCTGTTAAGAGAGATTGATGCCATTGTGACCGGTAAGCTGAATATTAAACCGATCAGTCAGGTGTTTGCGGTATTATTACCGGTAGGAGCCAGCGGTAAGTTTTCGGTAGCAATTCGCACAATCATTACCAACGACTTTATGACTGGAAGACCGGCATTTATTGGGGAAGATCTTCCTAAAGAGCTGGTGATGGAAGTTGTCCGCGAAATTGAAGCTAACTTCCCGCAGATTGATTTAATCATGTATGATGTCACCGGAAAACCCCCTGCCACCGTAGAATGGCAGTAAATATAAGTTTAAATATGAATAATGAATTTCAAGCTTGGTGAAAAAGTTGTAAAATTAATTGATATGCTCCCTTCTAAGTAGACGAGTGGAAATACTTGTTACTTAGGGGGGAGCATATAACGTTGAAAAAAAGAGTTATTTTAAGTAAGGTATGTTGCTATTTTCGCCAAACATTCATCAATTATTGCATTAATTTGTTCATCGTCTGGATTATATTTTTTTAATATCTTAAGGTTACGGGCATTCCAGTCCAATGTTTTAATTTGGTCGGTTAAAATAACCCCTTTTATTGGATAACCATCATTATCAGGTAATATTCCTTCAGTCGGTAAATCTACTTCAAAAGGATACCCCTTTTTGTGACTGATAATTGGACAAACAGCTACAAAACCTGTTTTTTCATTAAAAATCTTTGGTGATAAAACAATAGCATTCCTTATCCCAGATTGTTCATGCCCTGCTTGGGGATTAAAACTTAAAACGATTAAATCTCCTCTTTCTGGTATAACTGTCATTAAATCAATTCACGCCCTTCGGTTCCAAAATCGATCTCTTGGTGCTGATTTTCAGGAGTGATTTGTGATAATAGTTCTTCTAAGGTGTATTTCTTTTTGATTCTTTTTGGCCTTAATGTAATTTCGTTCTCAGTAACGTATAATTGAATTTCGGAACCTTGACTGATACCTATTTTATCAGCAGCTTCTTTTGGAATACGTATTCCCAAACTGTTTCCCCATTTTTGGGCAATAACGGTAGACATGTAGTCGCCCCCTTTTTTATGGTCTATATTGATTTTAAAGTTTTTTCCTGAGTCCATTATATCACCTTCAAGACTAAAAGTATATACATAGTATATACTTTTAGATATAAAATGATACCAGGCTCAATCAATAAATCATTTTATGTTGATCAAAAATATGACCCCAATAGATATCAGCAAATTAACTAATAGTGGGCAACAGAAAAAATAATAAAAAAGGGCATTGCATCTACCAAAAAGTTTATTGCAATAGCCCTTTTGCTTTAATTATATTTAATCTAATTCTATTTTTAATAAATTTTATTATTTTTCTTTTAATAACTCAACTTTGTTCAACTGACCAGGAAGTCCCATGTGAATTTTAATATAGCCATCCCGTTGCAGATTGTTTAAAGAGTGTGAAATATCGAAAACACTGGATTGAGTCCTAAGTTCCAGTGTTTTGGGATCGAATTCCGTAGGGCGGAAATAATTATTGCCGCAGATCTCTTTGAGAATGGTAAGAATTTTGTTGTTCAGTTCTTTGCTCATGGGGACTACCTCCTAAAAATTAAATATATTTTAATTCATTGGGTAGTTTTGGTTGCTAATTATAGTATGGTACATATTGATGGTTTTTTATCCGTTACTTTCCAATAAAATTGGAACATATAAAAATATACTTTAAATCTGATATTCAATTTTTTAACAATTAAAAAAGAAACTAAAAAAGAAATTGATCCTCGGCAATCATCTCCTTTCATAGTTTCTTAATATGATCTTATCATAGAATTGGAAATAAAGAAATTACTTAAGCGCAAAATTATTTTATAAAATTCTTAATGAGAAGGAAAAAGGGCTTCAAAGTTATTGCCGCCGAGCACTAAGGTGTCTCCAACTTCAATGGTGGTAGATCCCCGGGGAGTTAATACTTCATCATTTCGCTTAATTAAGATCACTAAGATTTCTTCAGGAATATTGGCATCCATTATTTTCTTTCCGGCCCAGGGATTATCGGCATTTACCGTTAGTTCAATCATTTTGATCTTACTCTCGTCATGATAATCGCTGAATGCCTTATAAGTATTGTTGTCTTCTTCAACCAGGTCAAGCTTTTTAGCAATTTTAGGAAGAAAGCTTCCCTGGAGTGAAACTGAGATGAGGGTAATGAAGAAGACGATATTAAAGATATCATTAGCAAACGGAATATTATGAGAAAGTGTATAGGTGGCAAACGCAATCGAGGCTGCTCCCCGCAGTCCGACCCAGGATACTAAGAGCTGTTCCTTAAACGGGGTTTTAAACCAGCTTAAAATACTGGCAACAGCGATTGGCCGGGCAACTAACACCAGGAAGACAGAGATTGCTAATGCCGGGAAAAAGACTTTTGGGAGCTGCGATGGGAATACTAATAAACCTAATGTAAAAAACAGCACAATCTGCATCAGCCATGATAAACCATCGAAGAAGTATACCAAGCTTCTTTTATGAATAATATTTTTATTTCCCATAACAATACCGATAATATATGTTGCCAGGAATCCGTTTCCACTTGCCAGTTCAGTGATTGAATAACCCAACAGCACTATTGCGGTTACGAGGATCGGATAGAGACCATCGATCTCCAGGTTGATATGTCTTAACAAAAACACTCCGAATAATGCGATTATCAATCCAATTAACAATCCAAAAAACATCTGATTGAACAAGAGTAGTATTATTTGGAGAACTGACTGACTTTGAGCACTTGAAATTAAGGACAGGACGACAATCGTCAATATATAAGACATGGGATCGTTACTGCCACTTTCCATCTCCAGCAGAGAAGCTAATCCATGTTTCAAATTCAGTTTTTTAGACCGTAAAATTGAAAACACGGAGGCAGCATCAGTTGAAGAGACAACTGCTCCCAGTAACATTCCTTCCCAAAAAGAAACTTTCAGTACTAGCCAGGTGAAAAGACCAACACAGATTGCTGTAATAATAACACCAAGGGTGGCTAATAAAGCGGCCTGAGGTACAATCGGCTTAGCTTTCTTCCATTTAAAACCAAATCCACCGTAAAACATAATAAAGACCAGGGCTAATGAAGACAGTTGCTGGGCTAAATTGATATCATCAAAATACAAACCACCCAAGCCATCCGAGCCTAAAAGCATTCCCAAGCTTAAGAAGATGAGTAATGTCGGTACTCCATATTTATATAACAGTTTACTGGATAGGACACTGATCAGTAAAACTGAACTTGATAATATTAAGTTATTTAGCATTAAAAACTTTCCTATTTGGGATTTTGTTATTCAATATGATATGGAAACAATACGTTTTGTCTCATATATACCGGTTTATTGAACTAACATCTGAACCCTAAAAGTTTGTAGTTTATTATAGCAAATCTGATTTAAATTATGAAGACATAATCAAAAAAATTCAATTTTATATTAAATAAATTGTTAAGAATATTAAGCCTGTATTATGAGTATGATTATAACAAGTTTAAGCAAAGAGGGGAGTAGACATGAAACTTGTTAAGCGGACGATCCCGTATATTTTACTATTAATAATCTTCTTCAGCCGGATAGTACCGGTTTATGCCAATCAAGTCGATTTAAAGATCCAGTCGGAAGCAGCGATATTAATGGAGGCAAATTCAGGTGAGATCTTATTTCAAAAAAACCAGGATCGGAAGATGCACCCGGCCAGTGTTACCAAATTAATGGTGATGTTATTAGCTTTAGAGGCATTGGATCAAGGCCAGATCAAGTTGACCGACGTGATTACGGCTTCGCCTGAGGCGTGTAAAATGGGAGGGTCACAGATTTGGCTGGAGCCCGGAGAGCAGATGACCGTTGCTGAACTGTTAAAAGCAATTTCGATTGTCTCTGCCAATGATGCTTCTTATGCATTAGGCGAACATATTGCCGGCTCCGAGGAAGCATTTATTGCCTTGATGAATAAACGCGCCAAAGAATTAGGGCTTAAAAACACTCATTACGTTAATACAACCGGTTTGGAGCCGGAAAGTGGCGGTGAAGGCAACTTGACATCAGCTCGGGACATGGCTGTTTTGGGCAGGGAAGTTCTTAAGTATCCCCTGATCCTGCAATGGACCGGAACCTGGATTGATTCGTTAAGAGACGGTAAGTCATTTTTGCGCAATACCAATAAATTAGTCCGGTTTTATCGTGGGTGTGATGGGTTAAAGACCGGCTTTACCAATGAAGCGGGGTATTGTTTGGTAGCCACTGCGAAACGTGACGGGGTAAGAATGATCGTCTCGGTTATGAAAGCTGCTACCGATAAAGTCAGAGCCAGTGATATCAGTAAATTGTTTAATTACGGTTTTTCACTCTACAAGTCGTTTCAAATCTATAAAGGCGGTGAAGTGATCGGCAAAGTGCCGGTTTTTCGGGGCCTTGAAAAAAGTGTCGATGTGGTCGTAGCCAATGAACTGACAGCGGTAGTGAAAAGGACCCAAAAAGGGACAGTTGACAGGAAAGTTACAATCGACAGCCTGGTTCAAGCACCGGTAAAACAAGGGCAAAAAGTTGGGGTGATTGAGTTATTTGTTGATGGAAAACCATGTGGAAATGTAGATTTGGTTGTGGCCAAAGAGGTCAGACGGGCATCAATTGTTAAAATCTGGGTTGATATCTTTAAAAATATTATTACCGCAAATGTACGGAAAGTCAGTGCTTAGTTTAATTAATAATGGTTAAGCTTCAGTGCTTCAACTACCATATGTCATTATGGTAGTTTTTTTGTTAAATACCGTCAAAAAAATTGAAAAACAGGTTATTTTTGTTTTAAAAATGTGCAGGAACTGTAGTTGATTTGACGAATTTAGTGTTCATAAATTTACTTGGTAACATCACCTGTTTTTGGCATTTTGTTGCAATAGTATAGTGGTAAAAGGAGGATTATTTTGGTAATTGAAACAGAACGAGTCGGAACCAACCTGATCGTAACGGTTGATGGTGAGTTGGACTTGGAGACATCTCCCGAGTTTCGCAATTTAGTTGAAGCAAAATTAGACCAATATCAGACAATAACTCACCTGATTTTAGATCTGAAGAAAGTAAACTTTATTGACAGTTCGGGTTTGGGAGTTATCTTGGGACGGTTTAAAAGAATCAGTCAAGATGGTGGCCGAATGTCAGCAATTAATGTTTCTGATCAGTTGAAAAGAATCTTTGAATTGTCTGGTTTGTTAAAAATCATGAATATTTATAATGATCGAAAACAAGCTTTAGATAATTTTTAACGGGGGTAAGGGATGTTGGAAAATTATTTAAAACTGGAATTCCCCAGTTTGCCTCAGAATGTCGGATTAGCTCGATTGGTTGTCTCTACGTTTGCTTCACAACTGGAGTTTACTTTAGCGGAGGTTGAAGAGATTAGGGTAGCAATATCTGAAGCTGTTTCTAACTGTGTGATCCATGCTTATCCAAATAAAACCGGCACCATCAAACTGGAACTTTCAATTGAGGATGGGCTACTTACAATCGTTGTTCAAGACTATGGAGTTGGTATTCAGGATATCATGCAAGCGAAACAGGCTACATATTCAACGCAACCGGAGCGAATGGGGTTAGGTCTAGTGTTTATGGAATCCTTCATGGACCAGATGGAGCTTACATCAAAACCTATGGAGGGAACCACCGTGGTTATGAAAAAGCGTCCGGAACGGGGGTTCGTCAATGCTGGGTTCGCCGGGAGCAATTAAGAGTGATATCTTCATTCCCGAAACGAATCTTCTATCGGATGAGGAATTATATCAACTGATTCAACGATATCGTAGTGGGGAAGTTGAAGCTAAAAACATTATCATTCAGCATAATTTGAGATTGGTGATGAGTATCGCCCAACGGTTTAGTGGCCGTGGTGAGATTGATGATCTTTATCAGATCGGATGTATTGGACTGCTGAAAGCGGTTGATAAATTTGACCCGTCATTTGCAGTAAAGTTTTCGACATATGCGGTTCCGGTAATCATTGGGGAGATCAAACAATATCTGCGTGATGCCGGTCCGATTAAGGTGAGTCGTAATCTTAAGGAAATTGCAGCAAAACTGGAACAGACCCGAAATCAACTGACTGCGCAGTTGGGGATTGAACCGACGCTGGCCGAATTACAGATGGCAACAGGGTTTTCTTATGAAGAGATCGCAACGGCGATGGAGGCTACCCGACCAGTCAACTCTTTGCAGGAAGTGGTTAGTGATGAAGAGGGGGATTCGATTACCCGGGAGCAGTTTATTGGTGAAGATGCCGAACAGCAAAATTGGTTGGATAACTATGCTTTAAAAGAAGTGATCGATAAACTTCCCGAACGTTTAAGATTGTTGATTGAATTAAGGTTTTTTCAAGAGAAGACCCAAACTGAAGTTGCAGGAATTTTTGGAGTCTCTCAAGTCCAAATCTGTCGCCTTGAAAAAGAGGCTTTGCTTCAATTGCGAAAATTACTGACAAATTGAGATGAATATGAATCTCAAATTATACAAATAATAGTTCTGGTGATAATGATGAATAAGAGACCAGGACTTTTTATTTTGTTGGCAATTCTTGTGACACTGGTAGTAGGGATAATGGTCTTTTTTACAATTGCAACCCCGAAACCAACCAAACGCGCCAAGTTAGTTCTGAATACCATTGATCTTAATCAGAGAAGGGAGGTTAAAAATGTCAGTAGTTAAAGTCGTCGAATTAGTAGCGGATTCTCCGAACGGATGGAAGGATGCGATTGAGAAGGCAGTCGAAAAAGCATCGGAAACAATCCATAATATCAGTGGTGTTGAAATCAAAAATTTAACCGCATCAGTGAAAGATGGTAAAGTAGTTGATTATAAGGCTGACCTTCATTTGGCATTCCGAGTTGACGAGTGAAATTAGGTATTGAGTGGTTGATTAGGCTGTTGCAAAAATGATTTTGCGAACAGCTTTTTTTGTATAAACGAAAACCCCCGGCTAAGCCGGGGGTTCCAAAAAGGCTA
>ERZ795045.1923-NODE-1923-length-21719-cov-45.425499_pt1 | contig 21719 bp, 20 predicted proteins | sample MGYA00375129_ERZ795045 | MGnify/ENA primary metagenome ERZ795045 (study PRJEB30174, sample SAMN05720166) | activated sludge metagenome | isolation source: anaerobic digester from wastewater treatment plant | place: Japan | collected 2015-05-15 ...
CTTATTTTTTTCGCTTATTATGGCAGATGCAGGGCATCTCCTTGCACAGGTCATACATGCCTGACATCTCTTCGGGTCGATGTAATAAGAAGGGGCCTCTTTTATCAACCTATCTATATCCTCGCTGGTATAGAGTTTTTTATATACTTCTTCGTCAGGATTATGTATAGCCAGCTCTTTCATCTTGACAAGCTTGAAATATGGGACAAGTTTTATTATGTTTTTAAGCCGGGTTTTTAACTCATTTTCATCTAAACCCTCAATCCTTCCAAGTGGACCCAGCTCCTCTATCTCCCTGCTGAACTCATTCATAATATTTGCAAATCGTATACCTTCACCGGCCGATACCCATTCGAGCCTTAATCTCTTCGGATTAATCCCCACATGCTCCAGCAATTTCTTGCAGAAATTATACATGCTCAGGGCATCATAATTTCCTTCAGGGTTATAATGGCAGTCGTTGATATGACACCCTCCTACAAAGATTCCATCAGCGCCGTTTAAAAATGCAAAGAGTATATGCTTCATGTCAACCCTGCCTGAGCACATGACCCTTATAAGGCGGATATAGGTTGGATATTGAAAACGAGAAACACCACAAAGGTCTGCACCGCCATAACAACACCAGTTACATATTATACCCAGCATCTTCGGTCTAAATTTGGATTCTGAACTCATTTTTTCCTCCCTTTTATTAAATTATAATTGTCTTTCCAGAGGCATATTCTGTATCTTTATATAAACCTGCCAGAATCTGGCTAAATATCTCCTTGTCTGTATAGTGTTTTAACTGAATTGCCCCTGTTGGGCACTTGGAATTGCACAGCCCGCACCCCTTACACAGCACAGGGACAACGCTTGCCTTTTTTCCCATCCTTGTATCTTTAAGCTCGATTGCATTGTATGTGCAGGCTGGCGCACATGCACCACATCCCATACACATCTTCTCATCTACTGTACAGACAGAACCTGATGCCACAACAGTATCATTGGATAGCAGGGTTAGCGCCCTCCCTGCAGCGCCATAAGCCTGAGAGATAGTCTCTGGGATCAACTTAGGATAATGGGCTATGCCACAGAGGTATACACCTTCGGCAGCAAAATCAACGGGTCTTAATTTAACATGGGCCTCCTGGAAAAACCCATCAGGGCCTAATGCTACCTTAAATTTTTTGGATACCTCCTGGCTCGCCTCTGCTGGGATTATGGCTGCGGCAAGGGCAATAATATCTGCATCCAGCTCTATCTTTTTACCCAATATATAGTCTGTTGCCGTTACCTTGAGAACATGCCTGCCATCTTCGGACTCTCCTGGGGCTACTAAAGGCTTATCTTCTAATTCATAGCGGATAAACCTTACACCTTTATCTGCTGCCTCTCTATAATAGTCTTCCTTAAATCCATAGGTTCTCATATCCCTGAACAGGATGTATATATCCATGTCAGGATTTACCTCTTTGAGTTTCAATGCATTTTTTATAGATTCGCTACAACATATCCTGCTGCAATAATTCCTTTCCTCATTCCTTGAACCAACGCACTGAATCATAACAACGGTTTTGGCGGTTATCACCTTTTCATCTCTATTGGATATCTTCTCTTCGAGTTCAAGGTGTGTCATTACTCTATCATCCTCTCCATATAGGTATTCATTGGGCTTATAGACATCAGCACCTATGGCAATGACTGCTGCACCGTGTTTTATCTCTTTTATGCCCTTATCAGATACTATCTTTGTAGTAAAATTGCCTACATACCCTGTAGTTTCCGGTATATCCGCATTTGTGTAAATATGTATAAGGGGGTGGCTATACACCTTATTTTTTAGTTCACTGAGATATCTTTGAACATCGAGGCCCTCAAGGGTGTAATGTAGGTTTCTTGCCTTGCCGCCGAGTTCCTTTTCCTTCTCAACGAGATGGACCTCATGCCCTTGATTGGCTATGGAGAGGGCAGAGGTCATACCACCTATGCCTCCACCTATAACAACAGCAACCTTATTAACAGGTAGATCGAATTCCTGGAGGGGTTCCAGGTGGTGTGCCCTGGCAACGGACATCCTGATTAGGTCCTTTGCCTTTTCAGTGGCAGCCTCTTTTTCTTTCGAGTGGACCCAGGAGCAATGTTCCCTAACATTGGACATCTCATAATAGTATTGATTTATCCCTGCCTCACGCAATGTATCCCTGAAAAGAGGTTCATGCGTCCTTGGTGTGCATGCTGCAACTATTACCCTGTTTAGACCTCTTTCTTTTATGTCTTTTGCCAGCATAGCTGCAGCCTCAGTGGAGCATATAAAGAGGTTTTCTTCGGCATGTACAACATTGGGGAGTGTCTTTGCATATTCCACTGTCTCAGGGACATTGACAATCCTCCCGATATTTGCCCCGCAGTGACATACATAAACCCCGATCCTCGGCTCTTCCTGGGACACATCCCTCTCTGGCGGATATACCCTCTCTTTAGATAGCTTGCCTCTTCTGTAGCTCAGTAGCTCACCACATAGTGAGCCTGACCCGCTGGCAGTAAAGACTGATTCGGGGATATCCATAGGGTTGAGGAATGCACCGCTTACAAAAATACCAGGACGGGTGGTCTCTAATGGATTAAAGGGGTTCGTCTTGCAAAAACCATGCTCGTTAAGCTCTATACCAAAGGCATCTGCAAATTTTTTTACATCTGCTGGGGGTGCAAGGCCGACAGATAAGACAACCATGTCAAATTCCTCCTCTCTTACCTCCCCCTCCGGCGTTGAATATCTAATAAATATATTTTTGGTTACCGGGTCTTCCCTCACTATAGATACATAACTCCTTATAAATCTTACCCCGGGCAGGTTTTCTGCTCTTTGATAAAAGCGTTCAAAGTCTTTACCGAATGAACGAATGTCATTATGGAATACAGTGCAGCGGGCATCTGCATCATGGTCTTTTGTGAGTATGACCTGTTTTTGTGTATATGTGCAGCAGACAGATGAGCAATAGCTATTTGCCCCTTCAATCACCTGCCTTGAACCAACACAGTGGATCCAGGCAATATTATGGGGGTGTTTTTTATCAGATGCCCTTAAAATCTCTCCTTCATAGGGACCGGTGGCGCATAGTAATCTTTCGTAATCAAAGGCAGTAACCACATTTACGAACTCTCCGTAGCGGTATTCTTTGATAAGCCTTGCATCAAAGGGCTCGATGCCAGGGGATACAATGATGGCACCTACCTTAATATCTATATATTCAGGTGTCTGGCTAAAATCTATGGCATCATTCTTACATACCGATGAACATATCTGGCATTTTCCCTCCTTAAGATAAAGACAGCTATCATCTATATATGTTACGAGGGGTATGGCCTGGGCAAAATATATATGAATTGCCTTGTTATTGGATATACCCTGATTGAATGGGTCAGGGTATTGAGCAGGGCAGTATTCAACACAGACAGTACACCCAGTACATTTATTTTCATCCACATATCTCGGTTTTTTGACAACAGTGACAGTAAAATCGCCCTTTTCTCCCCTAACTTTTTCTACCTCTGCATATGTTATCATCTCTATATTGGGGTGTCTTTTACATTCCACGAATTTTGGTGATTCAATGCACATGGAACAATCATTGGTGGGAAAGGTCTTGTCAAGATGTGCCATCTTGCCTCCCACAGTAGGGGATTTCTCGATGAAATAGACCTTGAATCCTGCTGTGCCAAGATCAAGGGCAGCCTGGATACCGCTTATCCCGCCACCCACAATCATTACATCACCAAAATTGCCATTACTGGAATTTTGGCAAAGCCGTTTTAAAAGCTCTTTTCTCTCGATGAGTTCTTTTTCCATCTCCTTCACCTCTTATTTTATTTTTAAGTTTGTTTTTAATCATATGTTTATTGTTTATCCTTATATAGAACCCTGTAATCCCCTATCCGTATGGTGAACCTTATAGAGTCAAGATAATCAAAAATCGGCTGAATCTGAGTCCTGCCAACGCCTATGACACTAACAAATTCAGCAATAGTTACTTTGCCATTCTTGACTATGTAATCCCTTAGTTTCATCTTGACCTCATCTACGGCTTGAGAGTGCATCAGTCTGTCATTATTAAGCCTAATCAGCTTTCTTTCGGCTATCATGGCCCTTAATACTGTCTCCACCTCCTTTTCTCCAAAACGTTCCTTAATATTTGCAAATACATTTAATGGTAATGGTCTGAAGTGGTAATCTCTGCAGATTTTATCAAGATATTGATATATACGTTTTTGTTTATCGTTAAGTGCTGGTCTGAACCCGGCTATCTTTATCCTACCTTGGTTTATCTCTATCTTTTTTTCGTTTTTGAGCCTATCAAGGATCGTTTCGTATAATCTCTGATTGAGAGAGAGGGATATCTTAGAACGGATATCCTCCTGTGATATGTCATTAATATGTGGATTATTTGTATGGTATTCCTTAATCTTCTCCAATATGGTATCTTTTAGATAATTGTAGTGTTCTTTATGTATTGCAAAATCATTTTCTATAAGAACAATACTGCCTTCTTTGACCATTCTTTCCCATGAATCCCTTGCCTCTTCTTTTGGAATACGGATTTTCTCCACTATCTCTGAAAGCCCGACTGTTTTGTATCTCTCTTTAATTATGAATGTCTCAATCATCTTACCGATATTCCTTTTTTCAAGTGACAAAAGGTGTTCTGCCAGCATTGTATGAATTGGTCTATATTTCCTTGGGTTAATCTCCAATATAACACCGCCCCCTATGGTCTTCATGGGGCTTAATGTCCTTATTACATATCTGTCATATGGAAGCGGAGTTATCTTTTCTTCTAATCTCAACTGGACAAAGCAGGTTTCTCCTGGCTCTAATCTTTTTTTATCAATAAAGACCATTCTTCCAACCACCTCAGATGTCCCAGAATAGAACCTTACCTTTATTCTGTCAGAGAGATGGTTTTTATTGGATTGTAGATAATGAAACTGGGCATTGATAATATGGGTTGAAATCATGGATTGAGGCTTGCCTAAGACCATCCCCCTTGATAGCTCATTTGGCTTTATGCCTGCTAAATTAATACCCACCCTATGTCCTTTTATTGATTCGTTTATCCATTGGTTATGTATCTGAATGTTACGAATACTGGTTGTTTTGCCTGTAGGATATATTTCAATAGTATCTCCAGACCGCACCTTACCTGAGGCTATAGTGCCGGTTACAATTGTTCCAAATCCAGGTATTGTAAAGATTCGGTCTATGGGCATCCTGAATATATCATCTATATCCTTGTCTATGACCTGTTTGGATATTTCTTCAATTGCGTATTGGATCTCAGTGATACCCTCAACTGTTTTGGCAGAAAAAGTTCTGATAGGGGCATTTTCAAAAAATGTGTTCTTTACAAGGTCCTTTACCTCATCGAGAGACATGTTTACTAATTCTTCATCAACAAGGTCAATTTTTGATATAACTATCAAACCATGTTGTATGTTCAATATTTTTAAAATATCAAGATGCTCATGAGTCTGAGGCATAACCCCGTCATCTGCAGCAACAACCAAAATGGCTATATCAACGCCTGATATACCCCTTAATAGATTTTTGATAAAACGTTCATGTCCAGGGACATCTACAATTGAAACCACCGACCCTGAAGGTAGTTTTAGATACGCAAAGCCAGGTTCAATGGTCATACCTCGTTCTTTTTCTTCCTTTAGCCTGTCTGTGTCTATTCCGGTGAGGCATTTAACAAGCGCTGTCTTTCCATGATCAACATGGCCTGCCGTGCCTACCACTATGTTTTTTTGAAGCAAGTTCATATCAAAACCCTAAAATGGAGGGGGCAAGGGGAATCGAACCTCCTCCTCGTTTTTTAGACGACGCCAACGGGTTTGCAGCCCGTGGGGTGCCCAGCACCATTGCCCCCATTGATATTTTTTTGATTTCATACCTCCAGTTATAATGATCCTTCAGCAGCCTCCTGCCGAGGATCTACCAGAGGTAGATTAAGGTGATTAAGGCGGGAAAGCTGCTGACATAAAAGGAATGAAAAGCCGCCCGGGCTTATCGTTCCTTCCTCAATTAAACTTGATAATTATGTTCATTTGTTTTTAATCCCTTGTATGATTTTGCAAAGCCATCGATCTATAAATGCCTTACATAGCTTTTATCCTTGCTGCTTTTTTAAAAATAAGACCTTCATCGCACAGCTCAAGGAGAGCCCCCATTCGTGTCTTTATCTGACCTACATCGCTTTGAGAATAGTCTGTCTCTATCTTTAAAAAGGGGAGCCCGTGTTTTTTTCTTATATGTTCGCCTACCTTATAAGACTCGATATTATACGAATGACATGCCTGGAGTATTACATCCACCACTGCTTGGGGTTTGAATTTCTCGATAAGTGTATCAATCCATTCAAGGCGTCTGTTATTCGGTGTCATGCATGAACATGGTATTTTAAGATAATGCTTTGCAATAGCCCTTATGGGGTTACCAGTATCTTCTTCTATAAGTGACATATACGGCTTCATGCCCGAACATGCCTCAAGGGCCACTATAATTCCACCTGATTCCTCTATGATTCTAAATACCTTTGTTGCATCCCCTGCTATGGGACAGCCGGTAACCATAACCCTTATTGCATCTTCCCTGCCGTAATAAAATCCCGATTGTTTTCTCTTTTCGAGTTTCATCAATATTTCATCGATTAACTTTATTATCTCATCACTGGCTGCACCGGATGAAAGAAAGAGTATATCGTACAATTCTTCCCATACCACTACAGGAGGATTCAAGGCTATATGCCCAAAGACCTCGTTCATCTTTTTTATTTGAATGTTGGTATTTTTTATCTCCTCTTCTATTCTTTCATCGGTTGTAGTTTTGTGGAATTTTTCTTCAAGGAATTGTTTTACCTTATAAATCATGTTTTCCCAGTGGTCTACTGCATCGGGTTCATCGGGCAGCTGGGGTAGATCCATAACATGTATGGGCTTATAGTCTGAAATAAGCTCAAACATCTTCTTCTTTCCGTCACATGTAGTTTCTCCTATTACCACATCCGATAAACCAAAGAAGGGACAGGTATCGGTTTTTATAAATCCAAAACTCGATTTTATAAGTGGACAGAGATTTGCAGGCAGGATAACCTCTGCCTCTTCTATGGGTTTGTTGGAAAATGCACAAAGGGTAGCAGGGACAAGGTCAAGGCTGCGGATGACCTCATAGGGCGCATAACCACAGTATATACCCACCACACCCTTACCCATAACCCTCTCTCTCTGTATATGGGCAATCAGCCTCTTTGAAGGAGGCTCGCCTGTAAATTCATCTTCTATTAAGGGTTTAAAATAACTTTTCATCTTTTTCTCCTATCCTTAAAAAACTTAACTAAATTAACACACTCAATTATCTATCTTTTTTAGATTTATAATATAGCTATTGTCGGCCCTCTTCATAACATCTACATAACACCTATAATATCTTCCCAGAACCTTCAGATTCTCAAGGTTAGGTATGTCATCTACCAAAACAGTAATCTCATCGTGAGATTCCAGGACCTTTTTTGCCAGGATAACAGGCACGCCGCAACCGAGCCCTTTTGCATCTATCAATTCAGGCATGAATTACCTCCTTAAAAAAAATCCGGTCGCAGTTTCCCGCGCCCGGCTTAAGGAGGTCTGTATTATGCAGGCTTTAAGGCGGAGAAACTGCTTGCTTTATTTTCGTAGAGGACCAGCCTGGCCCTCCAAGGGCTTCTAATATAAAAAGGACTATTTTTTCTGTTTTAATTTCCATATTTTCCCTCGTGAAATAATTAACAAAATAAATTTCTGAAAGTCAAGAATATTATGAGACCTTTTTCGCTCGCTGTTCCCGTGAAATACTTTAGATAATAACAGGATCAGAAAGTTTTTGTTTATGACACAAATAAAAAAGTGAAAAGAGGAAAGAGATGTGCTTATATTATATGCACATGGCTGATGATATATCAGGTTTAAGGATAGATAAAACAAAAAAACAAGAGAAGAGGGTTAATAAGAAAAGGCCAGTCTTTATTGTTTTAATTATTATAGTGTTTATCTGTGGTGTTTTGATCTACAGATATGGATTCACTTTTTTTCCTGTCAAGGTCCAGGTTGTCACGGTATCAAAGGTCTATCCATCCCAGTCATATGCAGTTTTAAATGCAAGCGGCTATATCGTCCCCCAGAGAAAGGCATCTGTGGCATCAAAGATAACAGGAAAGATTATTGCTTTAAACGTGACAGAGGGGATGAGGGTTAAAAAGGGTGATATAATAGCAAGGCTTGAAAATGATGATATATTAGCCCAGAGAAGACAGGCACAGGCAAATCTTGAGCTTGCCCGTGCAAACCTTGCCTCTGCAGAGGCTGAATTTATAGATGCTAAAAACGATTTCGAGAGGGAGAAGGCCCTTTACGAAAAAGAATTTACAACAAAGGCCTCTTTTGATTCAAAAGAGGCGAGGTTTAAAAAGGCAGAGGCAGCACTGCGAAGTGCTAAAGCCAATGTCTCTGCATACCAGGCAATCCTCGAGAACATTGAGGTCAATCTGGAATATACATTCATAAAAGCACCTTTTAACGGTATGATCCTTACAAAGAATGCAGATATTGGCGATATAGTGACGCCACTCGGGGCTGCTGCCAATGCAAAGGCAGCGGTTGTTACCATGGCAGATATGGATTCCTTGGAGGTAGAGGCAGATATATCAGAATCAAATCTCACAAAGATCTGGGTTAATCAGCCCTGTGAGATCACCTTAGATGCCATACCTGATAAGAGGTTTTCTGGCATGGTCAGTTTGATAGTACCCACAGCAGACAGGAGCAAGGCAACCATCATGGTAAGGGTTAAATTCATAGAAAAAGATGTAAGAATTCTCCCTGAGATGAGTGCAAAGGTAATTTTCCTGTCAAAACCATTGAGTACCAACGAAAAAGATGCAAAGACTTTTATTGATAAAAGGGCAATAATAGAAAAAAAAGGCAATAAAATAGTCTATGTGGTGAATGGCGAGCGGGTTAGAGAGCAAAAAGTCATTATAAAAAATCATATAGCGGGTATGGCAGAGGTTATAGAAGGGGTTGGTGCAGGAGAAAAGGTTGTCATAAATCCTCCTAAAAAACTCAAAGACAATACAAAGATAAAAATCCTTGAAAAATAAAATAAAAATTATATGGAAGTAACACCTCCCATAGTAGAGATAATAGATATAAGCAAGTCATACAGAAGGGGCAGTCAGGTTGTCCCGGTTTTGAAAAATATAACATTCTTCATACCTCAGGGTGAATTCATTGCCCTTATGGGGCCTTCTGGCTCTGGGAAGACCACGCTCTTAAACATCATTGCAGGTATAGACAGACCTGATAATGGCACTATAAAGGTCGCAGGTTTAGATATTACAGCATTGTCAGAATCTGAGCTTGCAGATTGGCGTGCAGAACATGTAGGCTTTGTATTTCAGTTTTACAACCTGATACCCGTTCTTAATGCCCTTGAAAATGTTGAATTGCCACTACTTTTAACAGGATTATCAAAAAAACAAAGGCGTGAGCACTGTGAAGTAGCATTAAGGGTAGTGGGTCTTGCAGACAGGATGGACCATTATCCTGGTGAACTCTCCGGTGGTCAGCAACAGAGGGTTGCCATAGCAAGGGCAATAGTTACAGACCCAACGATAATCGTGGCAGATGAACCAACAGGTGACCTTGACAGGAAATCAGCAGAGGAGATTATGGAGCTTTTAGAGAGGCTCAATCTGGAATCAGGCAAGACCATAATCATGGTGACCCATGACCCAAGGGCTGCAAAAAAGGCAAGGACCATTAGATACCTCGACAAAGGTGTATTAAATAACGATGTTCTTATTGAAGCTGCTTATAAGGAATGCCTTAAGACATAAACTAAGGACATTTCTTACTGTTTTGAGCGTAGCTGTTGCAGTCCTTGCATACTGCCTGCTCCAGACCGTAATAGATGCCTGGTATAGCGGTGTGAGGATTTCATCATCCACAAGGCTTATAACGAGAAATGCAGGCTCCCTTATCCTGCCCTTACCCATGTCTTATAGAGAAAAGATAAGACAGGTAGACGGTGTGAAAAATGTCTCCTTCGGCGTTTTCTTTGGAGGTGTATATATTGATGAGAAGAATTTTTTTCCCAATTTCGGGGGAGAGGTAAAGACCTTTCTCGAGATATACCCAGAATACGTGCTGACACCAGAAGATAAAGAGGAATTTTTAAAGGATAAGAGGTCTGCTATTGCAGGTCAGAAGCTTGCAAATCAATTCAGTTGGAAAAAGGGTGACAAGATTATATTAAAAGGTACCATCTATCCTGGTCAATGGGAGTTTGTAATAAAAGGGATTTATAAGGGCAGGGATAGAAATGTAGATGAGACCAGATTTTTCTTCCACTGGGACTATATAAATGAACAGTTAAAAAAGATGCAATCAACAAGGGCAGACCATATAGGTTTCTATATAGTTGAGATAACCGCACCTGAGCTCGCAGCAGTGGTATCAGAAAGGATAGACAGTATGTTCAAGAATTCTATAGCCCAGACCCATACAGAAACAGAAAAGGCATTCCAGCTTGGCTTTGTATCCATGTCCGATTCTATAATAATGGCCCTGTCAGCAGTTTCATATATAGTTATAATGATAATACTGGCAGTAGTTGCAAATACCATAAATATGTCAACCCGGGAGCGTATAGGCGAATATGCAGTATTTAAGACCCTTGGTTTTGGAGGGCTAAAGATAGGTGGCCTCATATTGGGCGAATCCCTTATAATCACTACAGTGGGTTCAATGCTTGGGATAGTCCTTTCCTTTCCGGCAGCAGAGGTCTTTAAGGAAAAGGTAGGGACTACTATCCCTGTTTTTTATATCACAGGTAACACTATATTAGAGGGTCTATTCATCTCTGTAATAGTTGGCCTACTGGCATCCATAATCCCCATATACAGAGGGGTAAGAACCCCTATAGTGGAGGGTTTAAGGAGGATTGTGTAGGATGCTCATCCCCTTTTCCTACAATATAAGAAACCTGATAAAGAGAAAGGTCACTACCACACTTACCGTCTCTGGTATGGCCCTTGTTGTCTTTGTTTTTGCCACCATAATGATGATGTCCGAGGGTATAAAAAAGACCCTTGTTCAGACAGGATCTTATGATAATGCAGTATTTCTGAGAAAGGGTTCGAATGCAGAGGTTATGAGTTCAGTTACCCATGAACAGGCTTCAATTATAGAGACAGACCCTGAGGTGGCCTACGATGCCGATGGTAAGCCTTTAGTGGCAAGGGAGTTAAATGTACTTATCATCCTCCCCAAGAAGGTAGATAATAGCCCATCCAACGTTACGGTGCGGGGTATCGGGGAAAAATCCCCTGCCTTGAGACCACAGGTAAGGCTTATAAAGGGAAGGATGCCAAACCCAGGCACCCATGAGGTGGCGGTGGGGATAAGTGTATCAAAACGTTTTCAAAATGCCGATATAGGTGGTAATATGAGCTTTGGTGCAAGGCAATGGCATGTTGTAGGCATATTTGATGGCGGCAATACTGCCTTCAGTTCAGAGGTATGGGGGGACAATGAACAGTTGAAGCAGGCGTTCAAAAGACCTGTATATTCTTCGGTTATATTCAAGATGAAGGATTCAACAAGATTCAATCTCTTGAAAGACAGGATTGAGAAAGACCCCCGTTTTAATCTTGAGGTAAAAAGAGAGACCCGTTATTATGAGGAGCAGTCTGAGATAATGGCAAGATTTCTCAATATACTGGGGGTATCGGTCACCATTATATTTTCCATTGGTGCTATCATAGGTGCCATGATAACCATGTATGCCCAGGTGGCAAATAGGGTACAGGAGATAGGCACAATGAGGGCGCTGGGTTTCAGGAGAGGAGGTATACTTATCTCTTTTCTTGTAGAGTCTCTCATGCTGGGGCTTGCCGGGGGTTTGATAGGTCTTTTTTTTGCATCCTTTCTTACCTTTTATTCTATATCTACCTTGAATTTCCAGACATTCTCTGAACTTGCCTTCTCTTTTAGCATAACGCCAAAGATTGTATTTATGGCCATCCTCTTTTCACTTGTCATGGGTTTTGTAGGAGGGGTTTTACCGGCAATGAAGGCATCGAGGATAGGGATTATTGAGGCGTTAAGGGCTGGATGACGAGATATATCCTTTACAACAAAAGATGTCATCTCGTTTATAAGACCATGTTTTTGATTTTTGTAGAAATAAAAAGCCCTGGACTTAATCATCCAGGGCTTCCATTGGGCTAATTTTTTTTATGACACCTGGGGCTGGAGCCTGTCCAGGGTCTCAAAATATGCCTCAATCCTTGTCCTAATCTGGGTCTCTGAGTAGAACCTCTGGTCACCCATATCACTCTCAAAGACAAGTGCAGGTATCCCTGTCCTCTTTACAAGGACATCCTTTAGTGTGGGGACGGCAAATGAAACTGCCTTACAGCTCCTGTTCATGAACATTATCATGCCGTTCATGGAGTATCTCTTAAATAAGTCCATGGCCATATCTGCCCTGTCCTCAAGGGTTGAGTTGGAGAATCTTGATACATAGTTTTCTGCGAGGGTTAGGAGTGGGTCTTTGTTGAGGTCAAACTCAAAGCTCCATGCATGGACGTATAGAGATGTGAGTATAACACCGCCGTATGAACCGAGTAACTTTGCATGGTCGCTGAATTTGAACCATACAGGGAGGTTTTCCCAGTATAGGCGATATTTTTCTTTGTCTTTTGGGAGCACGCCAATACCTTTATCTGCCTTTTCCTGGAACTCGTCGCATAGGGTCTTGTAGTATTCTACGCACTCAGGGGTCCCTCTCCTGTAGACAGCTATTGCCATACCGATTAGGGCATCGAATATGCTTATTGGTGAAGGTTTATACTGTGCCATATCCAGAAATCTCTTATAGAGGATGCTTGATTCAGCAGAATATTTCATAACCTCTTTGAGCCTGTCGTAATCAAATTTTTTCTTTGTAATCTCTTCAAGGAAGCTTATTAATTCTTTAAGCTGGAGGACACAGTATTTTATAATCTCTTCCCTTGCCTTCTTGTTCATTATATATTCAGGGGTATCAAATACAAAGACAGGGAGATTTCCTTTTCTGGCAAGGACCTGGAACCATTTGGTGAGGGTGAAACACTGGGCATTACAGGCAAGGAACAGATCAGGTTCTGGTATGCCTTTTGTTACTGTTATACCGGTCTCTCTGTAACCAAGGTCACTCCTTGCATAGGCACATAAGTGGCTTGTATAACCGAGATTTTCTGTTACCGAACAAAGCTGGATACCTTTTTTTGCAGTGAGATTTGCCACAGCGTGGTTTTCGGGATATATAGGGACTATATCATGGGCAACGAATATCTCAACGGGTGATATAGCAGTTGTATATCCAATTAGTTTACCGAGTTCATGGGCACGAAATGCCTCACTCATGTAGTCTTCTGTAATCTTTTTGGACAGCATCTGTGCCTTTGTAAGTTCTTTTTTTGGTTTATCTGTTTTTGGTGTTTCACTCATAAGGAGCCCCCTTTCAAGGATTCAAAAAATGCCTGAAGTCTTGTCCTCAGGTGGGAAAGAGACAGAGTCTGATACTCTGTATCAAGGACATGCATAGGTATACCTTCTTTTCTTATCATCTTCTTAAGGTCTGGCAGGTCATATTCCTGGGATTCACAGAACTCTATATGGATATATATCACTGCCTTTGCATTGTTTTCTTTATATAGGGCCTTTATCTCTTCGAAGTTCCTGTATACATTATCGTGAATAGGCGAGAAGAACTTTCTGTTCATATGTCTGTCAGCGAGGGCATCTATTGGGTTTCCATCCTCTGGCACAACACCATCGAGGTATCTTGAGCCTGTTACAAGGGTATCTGCCACAATGTTGAGCTTAATCTCATCAAAGAGGTCATATACCTCAGGGGGGTCACAGGTGATGCCGGCGAGGATTATATCAAGGTACCCATCACCTTTTTTTGGCGCCATGCTTTCCTTTATCTTTTTCAGGCTCTTGTTAAACTCCTCCTTATCCACCTGCATGGATAGTTTCACGAGAGAGAAGAATTCTTTGTTTGTGATGGTTTCAGGATTTTTCTTTTTAATATCGTATATCTCCCGCAGAAGCCTCTTGTTTTCATTATAAAGACTTATTGCTCTTTTTAAATCATTGTCTGTGATGTTCTTCCCGGTCCACTTGCCCATTGATTCAATAAGCCTTTCTATCTCTTCCTTGACCCAGTATCTTGCACTTGGTCTGTCTACCTGGCGGGGGGCGAGAAAACACTCTACATATTTATCAGGGAAGCTTATCCTCCATATGTCAGACAGATGCTGGGTGGTATCACAGACCTGGGGCAGGACAAAGCCATCAAAGAGATCGCCCTCGTAGCTCAAGACAAGTTCGAGATTGCTCCTTGCAAGGGAGCAGGCATTATCAGGCAAGCGACTCGGGGCTTTTTTTAGTGGCTTATCAGTCCCCACAAGTGTAACAGGCAGTAATCCAAAGGCGTATATTACCTCCTCTGGCACATCAGCAATAGTGCTACCTACAACCTTTTTACCCTTTTCCTTTGCCCATTTCCTAATGGATGGGAATGGATCTTTCGTATACTCTACAACTTCCTTTAGGCTTAAGTTGTCCCACATAGATCCTCCAGATTTTATATGAAAAATTTCACATATTATAAAAAGCCATTTATTTTTTGTCAAGGATAGATTTCTTAAAAAAAATCGATATTTATTTTTATTTTTTGAGGACTTTGGTTCTATGAGGGATTAGATAGAATTTAAAAAATAGACCTATGGATAACATGACAGCGCTTAATATCTGACCCATTGTGAATATCCCTAACATGTATCCAAGATGCGCATCGGGCTCACGAAAAAATTCACAGAAGATCCTGAATAACCCATATAGAATAAGAAACATGGCAAGGACATCACCATCATGTCTTTTTTTGTCTTTATAGAACCACAGGATAATAAAAAGACACAAACCCTCGAGGAGTGCCTCATATATCTGTGAAGGGTGTCTTGGCAGTGGGCCACCACCAGGGAAGACCATGGCCCACGGGAGATTAGATGGTTTTCCGTATAGTTCACCGTTTATAAAGTTTCCTATCCTTCCAAACCCTAAACCCAGAGGGCATGTAGGTATAATTAGATCGGCGATCTTGAAAAAATCCATATTATTTCTCTTTATTACAAGATAGCCTGCTATAAAAGTGCCTATGAGACCTCCATGGAAAGACATACCCCCATGCCACAGGATAAATATCTCCAGCGGGTTGTTTATATAGAACCTGAGATTATAAAAGATGATATAACCGAGCCTTGCCCCTACAATAAGACCGATTATAAGATAAAAATACAGGTCATCCACAAATGGCCTTTTTATAGAGGTGGTTCTGTGTCTTATCTGATAGAGGACAAGGAGATAGGAGGCAGCAAAACCTAAGATATACATCATACCATACCATCTGAGGGCCAGAGGTCCTATCTTAAAGATAACAGGGTCTATATGGGGAAACTGCATCTAAAAATCCTTTATTGATTTGAGTAGTTGCATAATATTGCCAGGCTCTCTTTTGTATTCGATAATATCTTTTATCTGCCTCCATAGATTCTCTGCATCTGTAAAAACCGTCCCTTTTAATCCATATGCCTTTGCCTGTTCTATATAAGGCCCTGTGTCGTCTATATAGAATACCTCATCCCGAGGCACATCCATCCTGTTAAAAATCTCATCGAAGATCCTCTTTTTTGGCTTTTTTGCATGGACCTCATAGGATAAAATCCATTCATGAAATGTATGGACTATGGGATATGTTTCTTTTATATATGTGAAATGCAGTTCATTGGTATTGCTCAAGATAAAAAGAGGATAACCCATCTGTTTTAAATTAAGTATGATTTTATTGACCTCTTGATCTTCCTTGAATATGGGTGTCCATATATTCTTAAAGTCTTCAAAATTCATATCAAGGCTATATCTCTGACGGATTGTATCAAAAAACTCCTCTGAAGACATATACCCTTCTTCATAAGGGTTAATAAGGCCGTCCTCCCAATCGAATAGATATATAAACATCTCTTCAGGGGTAAATAACCCCTTTTTTGTAGACCAATTGAGCAGTTTTGCTGGTATCTGCCTGTGGTCAAAAGGCAGTATCACGTTTCCCAGGTCAAAGACAAAAAGTCTAATCATATATAAACACCTTGATAGGATTTAATTGCCCGTAGATATTGTAGGGGTCATATAGATGCCGCCAGCCGCATATATGGAGAAACCTCTTTTCACTGTGACACCCCATAAGAAGCCATATCATATCCTTCATATGAATATCCCTTATCCTCATCTCTTCAGTATAATCAAAGGTTTTTATACCCTTTTCAAAATAGAGCCTTGCAAACACCTGCTCTGATTGAGGCATGCCATTGTCCTCTAAGGTCAACAGTGTTCTTAGATTATCAATATTTATGAGGCTTTCTATCTCTTTTAGCTTCATAAGGGAGAAAATATCCATGTCAATAAGATAGATAAAACCGCCGCAATCTCTGACATAATCCCTAACAGCCCTGTATTCATAGGGTATCTCCATATAGGTGCGAATATCTACTATATGTCTATTTTTATGCTCATCTCTATCAAACCCTATCTTTTTAAGATTCTCTTCAAGCCTCTGTTTATAGTAATCACCCATCTTTTCCCTGAATGTCAACCCATAATTGGATAACTCTAATGTTATAATCTGAGGCTTTTCTCTATTAAGCCATTTTACGAGTCTGTCTCTACACGATTCATCCCTGTGTATGATACCGAGCATAAAAAAAGTCTTATCCACAACTGCCATGTCTCTATTACTTTACCTCTTGAGTCCTTATAAAATGATATTGCAAAAGAGGGCAAATTTAAAGATAATTAACACATCTTTTAAGCTCTGTGTGAGTAAAAAATTGATACTGTTACAAAACTTTACATAGAAGGGAATAAAAAAGGCGGGTCAACACCCGCCCTTTTAATTTAAGTAGTTTTATTTACAGATTAGCCTTCGCCATGGTACTTAAATGAGATATTAACCCTTGCCCTATAAGCAGTGACCTTGCCATTCTCAAGGGTCATGTCGAGCTTAACAATCTCTGCAATCCTTAAATCTTTTAGTGATTTAGAGGCAGTTTCAACTGCTGTCTTTGCTGCATCTTCCCATGATTTCGTGCTTGTTCCCACAATCTCGATTATTTTGTATACACTGTCTGGCATTTAACCCTCCTTTTTATGGTTTTATTGAGACTTATTAGGTAATAACCTTTCACCCCCCTCCCAATTTACTTGATGTTGTGAACAAGCAGCAGATGAAATGCATCCTATTTCCTATTGGTTAGCATTCAGAATAAAATTTGTCAAGTAAGATTAAGAAAAAAAGTTATATCTTGTCAGTAGATATGTTAAAAAAAGGTGATTTCAATTGTATATCACCATAGATATTTCTGTGATGAATGTAATATACAGAATCTAAGTCAATGAAATCAAAGGCTCCAGAACCAGAGGCCATGTAAATCCCTGCTGATAGCCCGACCATAGTCTCGGTCATACACCCAACCATTAATTTAAGGCTGTGTTTTTTTGCAATCTCTATAATCCTTAAAGACTCTGAGATCCCGCTCTTTGCTATCTTGATATTTACACCGTCACAGATGCCCTCTGATGCTATTCGAATCATATCATCTCCATTAAATACTGTCTCATCGAGGATTATGGGGGTTGTTGTATTTTTCTTAATAATCTCCATCCCTTTATAATCGTCCTTCAAAAGGGGTTGTTCAACGAGCTGGATTTTATAGCCTTTTTGTTCTATTTTTTCTAAAAATTTTATAAGGTTCAATGCAGTAAATCCCTGATTCCCGTCGAGACGGATTTTAAAATCACTTAAAGAATCTGACAGAAGACTTTGAATATATGACAATAGCTTCATATCTTCTTCTATTTTTCCGCTTACCTTAACCTTGAAGATTCTAAAACCCTTCTTTATGGAGTATCTCAGCCATCTATCGAGGGGTTCTTTCTCAGTGATAAAGGGTATTGTTATGTCTGTTTCAATACGATTAAGATTTGCACCCCAATAAGCATACTCATCCATGTCATATGCTTTAAGATACGCCCTGAACAAGGCAACCTCAAGGCCTGAAATGGTCATGGGGAAATTTCTATAATCATTTCTAAAAGAATCTATCTTTTCTTTGTAAAGGTCTATGGGTGTATTCAATAGCTGTGGTAAAATCTTTTTAAGGACATTCTTAATAGAGTTTAAATCCTCAAATCTTGATACAAAGCTTGTGGGACATTCCCCTATGCTTTCTATGTCATTATCGAGTCCTACCCTGACTATTATGCTCTTTATAAGATTTTTTTTGCCTAAAGAGGTAGAAAATAATACCTTGAGGGGTCTAATCACCTCCTTTATATGTATGTATTTTATATGTGTCATTTGAATGACCTGGGTCTGCAGAAATAGATTTGTCTTTTATTTTTAATCAGTTCATTGCCTTTTAATTCTTTTATACTCAAGCCGAATCTATCTTTTAAAGAGATTTCTCTTACAGTGCTGCCTGTTTCATAGGCCTCTATTAAATTCTCTCCTCCAGCATATAGCATAACATGATTGATTACGTTATATCTTGACTCCTCTGACATGAAAATCAGGTCCCCTGGCTTTAAGTCCTCTGGGGATATCCTTTTAGATACCATCCACTGTTCATGGCTGTCTCTCGGCATGTCTATATTATTGACACGAAACACGAGATTTATTAAACCTGAGCAATCAACACCGTATTCTATACTCCTGCCACCCCATAGATACGGTATTCCTATAAAAAGCCTTGCAGTATCTATTATCTCTTCTCTTACTCTATCCTCATCTTGTAGATTTTTTGTCTTATTTACATCATCATCCCTAACCCAGCCTTTTTTGTTATTCTGGAATAGCACTTCGTCATAGATAATGTCTTTATGACTGTATTCGTTCCCTGTAAACCATAGTCTGGTGCCCAGCAAAATATTAAGGATAATAGGGGAGTCATCTGTGGGTGCACTAAGTATGGATGTATTTCTTTTTTTTATAATGACACTTTCACAGGATGGCATTATCTCTAAGGCAATCACCTTATTTTTTCTAATCCAGCCTGGATACCCCTGCCATCTTGTCTTTTTTCTAAAGGATTTTTGTTCAACGGCCTCTACATAAAACCATTCGTCTATCTCATCTTTATAGAGAAGGACCTCGTTAAATAATACCTGTGTCTCCTGGAGGTCATCATGGATGTATAGGTTATTGGCATCTATTGGTTCTCTCCTTATGTCTGCCACTGGCTCGGTAACTACAAAAAAACTGTCCATACAATCCTATTGGTTCAATAGAATATTGGCCCTATCTACGACTGCCTTTGCAAAACCTATATCGTTGATATTAAATGATAAAACCTCAATAGGGACATGGGGGCCCAACTCTTTTTTCATTGTCTTTGTAAATAACCTTACCCCATCGGGGTCGTAAAAGGGATGGCCTTTCTGGTCCCATGCTGAAAAACCACCGGCCGGTATCATGACCGAAACAGGGCCCTTTGCCTCATTGCAGAATCTTGACAGAATCTCTGCAATAACCTCTAATTCCCTTTTTTTTGTTCTTATAGTTGTAATAGCAGAATTATGGACATGGTATTCTCTACCAGGGAAGTATTTTTTTGCCTGGGAGAGGGGGCCGGTAACAATAAAATCTATGTTCCCCGGGATTATAATAGTAGGTATACCTTTTTTTAATGCAGCAGAGCCCCGCTGTGGCCCTGCATCGTAATCGCCGCCAAAATAATGGTCAGCCAGTTCGTGGAGGGATAGGTCAATTACCAGTTTCACCTCCTCTTTCTCGATTATCTCCTCCATTGCCTCTCCACCAGAACCGTTTGTATGGAATACCATTACCTCCTTTTTTTTATCCTCCATGGCACTTCTTATGTATTGTGCGCATGCCTCTGTGGTCCCCAAGGTTGAAAGGATAACAAGGGGCTTTGACGGTTCAGGAAACTCAGTCCTGTTTTTTATCATGCCTGCTATGGCAAGGGCGCCATTACGGAGAATCTTTTCTGTGATGCGATTGATACCGGATAGGTCGCATATAGAATGGAGCATCATAATATCCTTTGTCCCCACAAAAAAACGTGTATCCCTTGAGGCCATTGTGGTTATCATAACCTTTGGAAATCCCACAGGAAATGATCGCATAACAGATGTACTGAGTGTAGTGCCCATAGAGCCGCCTATGCCTATGATCCCGGCGATATCACCTTTATTATATAATTCCTGTGCCAATTCCAGTGCCCCTTTTGCCATTACAGATATGGCATCACCTTCCTGGACGATACTTCGAACCTCATCAATAGGCATGCCTGCCTTTAATGCCACCTCCTGCCTGCTTATAGTTACAGGAAAAGGCGATTCCCCTCTTATCCCTGCATCGAGGGTAATAAAAGGCATCCCTATATCATTGAGACATGACTCGAGGTACCTTGCCTCTGTGCCTTTTGTGTCCATTGTGGCTATAATCAAAACAGAATTCTTATGTTCCATCACTGTCCCCCCTTCAATAATTTTGCCTTGTTATCTCACGAAATAACATAAATATATGGTTCTATTCAAGCAAAAATGAGCATGCTGTTTTCTATAAAATGTGTTATAATTATATTTATGAAGGTTATATGCACAAACAGGAAGGCATATCATGACTATCATATTGAGGAGACCCTTGAGGCAGGGATAGCCCTATCTGGGACTGAAGTAAAATCCCTGAGAGAGGGCAGGGCAAACCTTAAAGATAGTTTCGCAAAGATAAAAAATGGGGAGGTCTTTCTTGTAAATGCCCATATAAGCCCCTATTCTTATGGAAACATATTCAACCATGAGCCAAAAAGGGATAGAAAATTACTCCTCCATAAAAGGGAGATAAATAAGTTAACAGGTAAAGTAAATGAAAGGGGCTATACCTTAGTGCCACTCTCCATGTATTTTAACAAACAGAACAGGGCAAAGGTAGAACTTGCCCTTGTAAAAGGAAAAACCCTTTACGATAAAAGGGAGAGTATAAAACGTAAAGATGAAAAGCGACTCGCAGAGAGGGAGATCCGCATAAAATGACAGTAAACCTTCTTATGGGGGCGATAGGCTTCGACAGGGAAGTGTGGGTCAGAGAGGCATGCCGGGGAGCTGCCAACCCGAAAAAAGGCAGAACTAAATATAACTGCAGACTCTCACGAGTACGCATTAGCCGCATAAGACGGCTACATCATCTAAACTTTCTGCCTGCTTTAAGTTTAGAATGGTGTGATACAAGCAGGATAGTCTTTCTGGACACCTATACAGAAAGGCGAAACCCAATAGGTATGGATGACAGAAAACCTGTCAGTGGGTGTTCTTTCATCCGAGACAAATACACTGACTAAGCATGTAGTCTTTCTGCATCCCAGCTTTTTTGGACGCGGGTTCGATTCCCGCCGCCTCCACCATATAACTTATTGAAATCATTAAGGGTGGGTTCCAAAATACCCCTAAAAAAACCGTCCCCAAACCGTCCCCAAACGTCCTCAAAACCGTCCCCCAAAAATTAAGTTTTTTGTATT
>ERZ795045.1937-NODE-1937-length-21649-cov-10.218487_pt1 | contig 21649 bp, 15 predicted proteins | sample MGYA00375129_ERZ795045 | MGnify/ENA primary metagenome ERZ795045 (study PRJEB30174, sample SAMN05720166) | activated sludge metagenome | isolation source: anaerobic digester from wastewater treatment plant | place: Japan | collected 2015-05-15 ...
CGGGTTATGACCGGTAACGAGTCCTACCATACCGATAACAACCTGTGTATACCCTTCGTCGCCTTTATCTCCACATTCGATCATGCCGTTTTGCCCGAGACCAAACCACTGGTAGCATCGCCTTGCCCCGCATTCTGAATAGTTTCTCCACTGCCAGGTGCGGAAATCGAGATAACCCTTGCTCTTACGTTTCACTGTAGCTCCGAAACGCTCTTCAAATACCGGTTCAAGTCCGTTAAGATCTGCTGGAAATGTTATCACGTAAAGGTCATGGGCTCCTGAATAACCCTCAAGTCTGGTCAAGAATTCTACCCTTGGTATTCCTCTATAGAGAATTATCTCCTGGTAACGCTGGCAGTCTTTCATATCACCTTTTATGATGAGCTTCGATATGAGGGGACCTGACTTGACATTTACACTGGCAGGGTAATCTCTTGAGAAGACCTTTTCACCTGTGGTGAAGATTTCCCAGGCAGGTTCATGACGTGCAGGATCTTCTGAGAGAGCTACAAGCTCGTTTCCAGGGATACCTGAGCCTTTAGAATTGGATGGAATAAGTTCCTTCCCGGCGAGTTTATCATAAAGACTTACTATACCACCTCCAAGTGCAGGATCGACTGTGATTCGGAAGAAATCATTCTCAATGGTATTTCCCTCAGAGGATGGTATCTCAGCAGGGGAACCCTCCATAGGTACCGCATAAAAGACTTTATACCCTAAAGATGGCACATCCTCGGCAAGGATGAGTATTTCAGCCTTTATGATTTTGCCATTTCCATTTCGATTCACCTGGAGTATCTCAAAGCATACCTCTTTCCCAGTGTGGTCTATTACCTTGAAATTATCCACTCCTTGCGGAAAACTGACTTCAATACGGCATACATCCGTGCGCTCCCAGTTAAGTGAGTTAAAGACTGCAAAGGGGACAGCATTCTCTGACCGAACGCCAGAGGTGTCTATATACTTTCCTATATAATCAAGGGAGTTATCCAGAACTTCTCGACCAAGCTCCAGTGCCTCACGGTATCCGAGCATCAGGTCTATGTAAGAACGGTCACATAAAGGACCTGTTATTGCATCGTGATGCTGGTTAAAAAGTAGTTGGCGCCAGGCTTTGTCCAGAGCTTTATCTGGATATTCAGCACCCAGATAATTTGCGATGGTGGCGAACTTCTCTGCATCCAGCAAGAGGTTTTCACCCTTTCGGTTGGCAAGCTTAAACTCTATCCGTGAAACACCTGTACCCTGGTGGTGCCATTCGAAATCCCTGGCGGTTGTGGGAATCAAAAGTTTCCTTTCTTCTATCTCATGAAGAGTTTTTCTGAACCACTTTTCATGCCCTATCCCTGAGATGATAATCCTTGGATTTCGGCTTTTAAGCTCGGCACATCTTCCCACAAGCCATGCAGATGGAGGTTTGAAATCTCCAGCATCGAGGCGTACATCAGATGTAAGCCCTAATGAGGCTATTTCATAAGAATGGTCCTCAAGATACTTGATAAATTCCTCTTCAAAACCACTTCCCCGTATCCCGTAATTCATTCTTTTGAAGAGAAGACGAGTTCCGTCGAGGGATAGGTGCCAGAATACAGGTTCAGCTCCCCTTATATCCTTTGACCATATACAGCCAGTAAATCTTGATTTCCTCAGGATTTGTCCGAGTTGTGCTGAATGTCCAAACACATCCCAGGGCATATAAATCTCAGGTTTCGAATGAAGCACCCCTTCATGGAAAAGTCGACCATAGATGATATTCCGGATGAGACCTTCAGGTCCGATAAGAGTTTCGGCGGGCTGGCTATGAGAACCACCCGTTCCAACCCGACCGTCACGGATGAGTGATTTGAGAAATTCCCTGTTCCAGGGATATGTATCAAAATATGGCTTCAGGTATGTCAGCTCATGGAGAAAAACTCCATAATGAGGATCAGCCCTGCAGATCTGAATGTTCTGATCGGCGTCTCCAAGTAACACTGTCGCATAGTCACGCTGGTCTTCAAGCCAAACTACGTCAGAGTGGAATCCCGGTACCACCCAGATCTCTTTAATAGAATCAGTAAAATTTTTACTCATAATATCTGCCCTCCTGATAATAGATTCTACTCCTCTATTTTAATATGTCAACAGTTTTACATTATACACATTGTATTTTTACATAAATTCAAACATAAATATATACTGATTCTTGTAAATTTTTATTGCTGTGTTAGAATATAGTCAAAATTAATCCGCTCTGATAGGAGGATAAGGATATGGAAGAATATATACCATATGAGTTGAAGGGCAAAGAACTTCTGGAGGTTATAAACCTTGGTTCAAAGTTTAGCAAAGAGGAGTCTATAGAGCTTAAATTTTATGTAAAGACTACCGGAAATCTGGTCAAGGTAGCGCAGGATATAGCCAGAGACGAAACAACCGGACCCTGGGTAGGGCAGGGAGAACCTACCCAATTATTTATCCGATCTCAGGCAGATGTTGATAGGATAGAGAGATACGGTGAAAAAGAAGGGGTTATTTATATAAGAACACCCCTTTCCAATATTTCCAGTGAGACAGACCCTCTATACCAGTTTATTATGCTTGCGGTAGGGGGACCCGTGCTTGAATTTGTTTATTATCAGGAGGTCGCGCTTCTGGATTTTTCTTTTCCCAGAAATTTCCTGGAAAGATTCCCCGGACCAAAGTTTGGTATAAATGGGGTGAGGAAACTGTTAAATCTTAAGGATGGAGAACCTATAATAGGCACAATTGTGAAGCCCTGTGCTGGTCTTACCCCCAGAGAAGTAGCGGAAAAATGTTATCAATCTGCTTTAGGAGGGGTGATGTTTATAAAGGATGATGAAAAGATGCTTGGTCCAGACTATTGTCCCTTGGAAGAAAAGGTAAAACTTGTCTCTCAGGCTTTAAAGAGGGCAGAGGAGGAAACCGGTAGAAAATGTCTCTATGCACCACATATTGTTGCTAGGGCTGACAAGATTAAAGATGTGGCAAAGAGGGCTATAGAATGGGGAGCCACTGCATTAATGTTTAATGCGGTCCTGGGTCATACCTATGAAGCTCTCAGTATTCTGGCTGAGGATAAGGAGATAGATGTTCCTCTTTATGCCCATTCTGGTGGAAGATCAGGGCTTTCTACCGGACCAAGAAGGATAGACGATACTGTGATAGCAAAGCTACTGCGGTACAGTGGAGCAGATTTCTTCCAGCATGGGGTTTTTGGTATGAAAGAGATGCATGTTGCCTCTCTGGATGACGGACTCCTCCATAACCTTGTCAGAGTTATGAGAGAAGATGTGGGCGTAAGAGACACGATACCTGTAGCTGCAGGTGGTCTGGGTGTAACCAATGCTGGAATTAATCTTAAAGAGCATAAAGACGAAAGATTTGGTTATAGTGTGGCTCTTTTAGCTGGTTCAAATATTCTGAAGCATCCAGATGGTCCCAAAGCTGGAGCGACAGCTATGCATCAGGCAGTTCAGGCTTACTATGAAAAGGGGATAACTGAAAAGGAGCAATTGAAAGAGTATGCCCTGAAGAGAGGGTGGGAAGAATTACTGAAGATATTATAGAAAGACTTAACCAAATACCCTGGCTCCTATAAATATGATTACTCCCATAATTAAGAGATAAAAGAGGAAATATGGAAAGACTACCCTCATAAGTTTCCCCTCTTCTCCTTTTTTGTTTATACCTGAAACAGCCAGGGTGAGATTCTGAATGGATATTAGTTTCCCTCCGGTAGCCCCTGTGGCATTGGCACTGGCCAGCCATACGGAAGAAACACCTATACTTTTAGCTGCCTCTGTCTGGAGAGCCCCAAAGAGTGCGTTGGATGTGGTATCACTTCCACCGAGAAAGGTTCCAATAGCTCCAAGAAATGGGGAAACAAATGGGTAGAAATATCCAAATACATCTATAAGTTTAATGGCGAGAAATTTTGTCATACCAGCATAATTCATAATGTTCGATATAAGGACCATAGAGGTTATGACCAGGAATGTTGGCAGAATTTGCGAGAATGTCCCTATAAAAGCCTTTTTATAGTCCGAGGGTTTAGCCTTCAATATTATTCCACCTATGATAGCTGAGAGCAGTATGAGTGAGCCCGGTGTGTATAAGAATTCTATCTCTGTAGTCTTATTGAGCGGTCCCATTGAGAATGATATGGAAAATGGGTAGTTAGAGAATATATTGCTGAGATTGGCGCTAAATCTTGTTATAAGTATAAGAATGATAATTAATGCATAGGGGGACCATGCTTTTAAATCTTCTCTGCGTATATCTGGTCTCTCTCCTTTTACCCGTAGATATATTAACAGGAATACTATGGTTAAGAATGGAGCCAGAATCGCAGGAAGCTCTGGTCCAATAAACCAGCCTACAAGAGTCTGAGTAAGGGCAAATACCAATCCTGTTCCCAGGATAAGGACAAAAGGAACGTTCTCCTTTATCTCTCTTTTTATAAGAAATGGTATTATTAATGTTACTGGAAAGAGCTGTAATCCTATGGTCCCGCTGAGTGCTTTTAATGGAAGATCTGTAGCTTTTGCCAGGGCGATTACCGGAACACCTACGGCTGCATATACTACCGGGACAGTATTAGATATCAGAGATATCATGGCTGATTGATATGGAGGGAAACCTAATGATAGCAATATCGCTGACGGAATTATAACCGATGTCCCAAAACCGGCTATCCCTTCAAGGAGAGAGCCAAAACAAAATGCTACTATAAAAGCCTGTATCAGTCTGTTGTTGGAAATACCTGATAGACTTCTCTTTATCCCCTCTATAGCCCCTGTTTCACATACCAGTCTATAGGTAAAAAGAGCGGTGAATATTGTCCAGATAATAGGGAATAGAGAAAATATAACTCCGTCTAAAATACTCCAGAGGAGGATATCAGCTGATATCCTCCAGACGGTTATAGAAGCTATACCGGTTATTAATAGAGATATAATACATGCTATATGCGGTCTTACGATTCTGGAGATAAGGGCATAACCAAGCCATATCAGAGGTAGAAGAGTAGAGATTAATCTTATTATTTCGACAGTCATCTGTCTGATAAGATTTTGTATACCTCTCTTACAGTGTCCCTGTCTGAATCATAACCACAGAGTTCTGTGGCAAAGTCTATCTGTACCCACTTTGCCTCTTTTATCTCACCATACCTGGGGTTTATCTCTTCGGATTCGGCTCTTCCCAGATACCAGTAGACTGTTTTTTCTATAGTTCCTCTATTCTCATCTGTGTAACTGTAGTTTGTCTCTCTTATATATTGCTCTATCTTTACTTTTATCCCGGTCTCTTCCTCTAATTCCCTTATAGCGGTTTCTTCCAGAGATTCACCTTCTTCTATCTTTCCCTTTGGAAATGTCCATTTACCAAATCGGTCCAAAATCATAAGTAGATAGACATCATTATTTTCTATCTTATAGACTATACATCCAGAAGATATCTCTTTCATATCTCCTCCATCATCTCTAATACTTTTAATGGGTCACTTGCATTGTATATGGGTCTACCTATAACAACAAAGTCTACCCCTCTTTCTCTGGCCTCTCTATAAGATGCGGTTCTCTTCTGATCATCTCCGCCTGAAGATAGCCTTATCCCAGGAGTTACAACAATAAATTCTTTCCCCAGCTCTTCTTTAATAAGGGCAGCCTCTCTGGCACTTGCCACTACACCGGATAGACCCGCCTCTTTACAGAGTTTAGCTCTTTTCAGGACTATGTCTTCAACCTCTCCATATATACTTAAATCTTTCAGATCTTCCTTGTCCAGACTGGTCAGTAGAGTTATACCCAGTAAATTTGTCTTTCCCCTAGCCGCTTCCTGTGCTTTAGTTAAGGCATCTCTACCTATACTGCTGTGTATTGTCAGGAAGGAAGGGTTATGTTCTGTGACTAATGTTACAGCATTGGATACGGTATTGGATATATCGTCCAGTTTTAAATCTAACATCACTTTTTTCCCCATACTGTAAAGTCTATCAACTAATTCCCAGCCAAATTTATAGAAGGCTATATAACCTATCTTATAGTATGAGATAGCATCTCCCAATCTGTCTATAAGTTCGAATATTCTGATACTATCTGTAATGTCTAAGGCTACTATTATCTCAGGATTCATCGCTATCCCCTAGAATATCCATCCCAGTATCCAGGAAACTATACTTATAAAGAGTCCCCCCAATATGGCAGACCAGAAAGATACTATAGAAAATCCGGGGATAAGCCAGGCTACCATCTCCAGCAAGATAGCATTTATCACCAGCGTAAATAAACCCAATGTAATTATGTTTATGGGTAATGTTAGTATCTTAAGTACAGGTTTTATTATTATATTTAGAATGCCTAAGATTAAAGCAGCTATAAGAGCATCTACAAAGCTCCTTACTGATATCCCGGAGATGATATAGGGTGTGAGACATATTGCTATCGTAAGTATAAGCCAACGTTTTAACATACCATTACTCCTTCCAGTTTTAATAGTAAGAGTTTCTTCTGGATTCCAAACCCATAGCCTCCCAGTCCATTTTTACCTATTACTCTGTGGCAGGGTATTACTATCGGACATGGATTAATCCTCATTGCATTACCAACCACTCTTGCATATCTAGGTTTTCCAATCATCTCTCCTATCTCGGAATAGGTATGAACCTTTCCATAAGGTATGCTCCTCACTATTTCCAGTATTCTCCTGTAGGTAGAATTTATATTACCGTAGTCTATGGGTATATCACCGAAATTTATCCTTTCACCAATAAAATATCTCTTAAGCAGATCTCCCAGACCCAAAGGGTCATTTTCATCCCCTTCAGTTTTTATCCCATCCAGCCATTCTAGATCTGTTAAACCTTTATCATTCATTTTGTATTTAAATACACCGTATAGCGGTACACTCAACGAGTATGTCATAGATTTTCCACCCATTTTTTTACCTCTTCTGCCACATTTTTAGGGATGCGACAACTCTTAGCTAGTTCTTCTACAGGTATATCCTTTATGGTTGATAGATCAGGATAAGACAACAGTATCTTTTTCGTCCTTTCTTTACCTACGCCCGGTATATCCAGGAGACTTGATTGCAACTCCTTTTCTCTTAGCTGGTGGTGATATTTTACAGCAAATCTATGAGCCTCATCCCTTACCTTCTGCAGTAATCTTAAAGCCTCGGACCTTCTGGAAAGTCTAAGGCTGTTACCCTCAGGAAACCAGATTACCTCTTCCCTCTTTGCCAGTCCTATCACCGGTATATCTAGCCCTTTTGATGCCAGAACTTCCCTTGCTGCTCCAACCTGTCCCAGTCCACCGTCTATCAGTATGAGATCAGGTAATTCTAAGTCACCATTGTCTAACCTTCTCCAGAGGACCTCCTGCAGCATTGCATAGTCGTTAGGTCCTTCTACCGTTTTTATCCTGAACTTTCTGTAGCCATTTTTGTATGGTTTACCGTTTTTAAATACAACCATAGAACCAACTGCAGTCATTCCTCTTATATTGGAGATGTCATAGCCTTCTATTGTCTCTGGAAGTTTGGATAATCCGAGTACCTCTTTCAGGCTTATAAGAGGGTCTTCTATAGAAACTATCTTTTGATTAAATCTCTCCAAAACGTTTTTCTCTGCTATGTCTAAAAGCTTTTTAAGCTCTCCCTTTCTTGGATATTTTATGTCTACCCTCCTCTGAGACCTTGAGTTCAGCCACTCTTCCAGGAGTTTTTTATCCTTTATCTCCTGATTGACAACTACAAGTGGCGGGATATAGTTTCCATTTCTATAAAATGCAGTAACGAATGCCCCCAGTACATCCTCTTCACCAGGATTTTCAATCTCAAAATCTTCCAGTCCTATAAGTACCCCTCTTCTTATGAATAGTACTACTGCACTGTAATTTGATTTAAGAGTGAAAATAGCAAATACATCTGCATCTATCTTTTTGGTACTTACCACATATTGTTTTTCTGCTGTCTTTTTCAGGGCTATTATCTGATCTCTCAAGACTGCAGCCTTCTCAAAATCTAACTCTCCTGCCATATGGAACATCTCTTCTTTCAAGTCGTTAATTATCTCTTTGCTATCTCCATTTAACACTTTTACAGCTTCTTTTATATCTTGCATATATGATTTGTGGAATGTTAGGCTATCGTTTATACAGGGAGCAGAACACAGTCCCAGATGATAGTTCAGGCAGGCATTCTTAAATCTGGTAGGATCCCCTGTACAGCTTCTTATCTTAAATCTCTTACGTATCACATGTATAACCGCTCTGAGCGCCTGGGTACTTGTATAAGGACCGAAGTATTCCCCTTTATCCTCTATCCTCCGTGTCACAGTGAGGATTGGATATTTGTCTTTAGTAATCAGGATATACGGGTAAGTTTTATCGTCTTTAAGTCTTACATTATAAGGAGGTCTATACTGTTTTATTAGATTATTTTCTAACACTAAGGCTTCAATCTCCGAAGATGTGACAATATAATCTACATCTTCTACCTGAGATACCATATCTCGTATCCTTGGATTGTCTGGATTTATATATGACCTGATTCTATTCTGCAGGACCTTTGCTTTCCCAACATACAGCACATTATTGTTTTTATCTCTCATTATATATACGCCTGGATTCTCAGGAAATATATCATCTATTAGACTAGGCATAAACCTCTTCCTCTATCTTCAGTACCCTTTTTAGAAACATTCCGGTATAAGATTTAGGGTTTTTAGATATCTCTTCAGGTGTTCCCTCTGCTATAATATAGCCACCTTTATCTCCACCTTCAGGTCCCAGGTCTATTATATAATCTGCTACCTTTATTACATCTAAGTTATGTTCTATCACTACCACCGTGTTTCCCATATCTACAAGTCTTTGCAGCACATTTATAAGCTTCTCTATATCGGCAAAGTGTAACCCTGTTGTTGGTTCATCAAGTATGTACAGGGTTTTACCGGTACTTTTTCTGGAGAGTTCTGAGGCCAGTTTTACCCTTTGAGCCTCCCCACCAGATAGGGTGGGTGCTGGCTGACCCAGCTTTATATACCCAAGCCCTACATCCTGCAGTGTCTGAAGTTTCTGCCTTACCGCCGGGACATTTTCAAAATGTATCAATGCCTGGTCTACTGTCATATCAAGCACATCTGCGATACTTGCCCCCTTATACTTTACCTCTAATGTTTCTCTGTTATACCTCTTACCATTACACACCTCACAGGGGACATATACATCCGGGAGAAAGTGCATCTCTATCTTTATCATCCCATCCCCGTGGCATGCCTCACATCTTCCTCCCCTTACATTAAAGCTAAATCTCCCGGGTTTATAACCCCTGGTCTTTGCAGAATGCGTCTCTGCAAAGACTTTTCTTATATCATCAAATACTCCAGTGTAGGTAGCGGGATTTGATCTGGGTGTTCTACCTATGGGAGACTGATCTATATTTATCACTTTATCTACATTTTCAATTCCAATTATCCTGCCATATTTGCCCGGAGTCACCCTTGCCCTGTGGAGTTCTCTCTCCAATGCTTTGTAGAGTATATCATTTACCAGCGTACTCTTTCCAGAACCAGAGACACCTGTTACCAGGACCAATACTCCTAAAGGAATATTTACGGTTATATCCTTCAGATTGTGTTCCTTAGCTCCAACTATCGTGAGGTATTTACCATTTGGTTCCCTTCTACGGGCTGGTATAGGAATACTTCTCTTACCGGAAAGATACTGACCAGTTATTGATTCTTCACATCGCATAATCTCTTCCAATGTTCCAGATGCTACCAGATATCCACCATTTTCTCCAGCTCCTGGTCCTATGTCTACTATATAATCAGCTGATCTCATCATAGATTCATCGTGTTCTACTACTATTACAGTATTCCCTAAATCTCTCAGTTTCTTTAATGTTTCTATAAGTTTAGATTCATCTCTTGCATGAAGCCCTATACTTGGTTCATCCAGGATATACAGAACGCCCATAAGACCTGAACCTATCTGGGTTGCAAGCCTTATCCTTTGAGCTTCCCCACCTGATAATGTGGCGGCTGGACGCTCAAGAGATATGTAGTCTAATCCTACATCTATCAAGAATTGGAGTCTTGCCTTTATCTCCTTAAGTAGTTGATGGGCTATATAGGTTTCTCTCTCTGTAAGTTGAAGATTGTTTATAAAGTCTATAAGTTCCTCAGGAACCATACCGATAATCTCTGCTATAGATTTTCCCCCAATCTTTACCGCCAGACTCTCAGGCTTTAATCTCTTTCCGTTACAGCTGGGACAGGGTTGAGGTCTCATATACTGTTCAATCTCTTCTCTGGAATAATCTGATTCTGTCTCCACATATTTCGCTTCTAGCATGGGGATGATTCCTTTATAGTACATATTTACATATTTCTTCTGACCAGCAAAACCCCAAAAACTAAATCTGAGAAAGATATTTGGATCCCCATAGAGTAAAATTTTCAGCTGTTCATCTGTGAGTTCTCTCACCGGGGTAGTCAGATAAAAGCCCAGCTCTTCACCCAGTGCCTCAAGCATACTGGCATGATAGCTCCCCAGGGGGACCCAGGGGGCAATGGCTTCCATCAGGGGAAGATTTTTATCTGGAATTACCAGATCTGGATCCACCTCCATTTTAAATCCCAAGCCAGAACACTCTGGACAGGCACCATAAGGGCTATTAAAAGAAAAGATTCTTGGACTGAGCTCTTCCATACTTACCCCACAGTATGGACAGGCAAACTTCTCACTCAATAAAAGCTCTTCTCCGCCCTCTAGACTTACAATAGCTATACCTTCCCCCATCTTAAGGGTCGTCTCCAGAGATTCGGCAAGTCTGGACCTTACATCTGGCTTTACAATAATTCTGTCTACTATGACTTCTATATTGTGTTTCTTATTTTTATCAAGATTAATTTCGTCTTCAAGTTCTACCATCTTCCCATCTATTCTTACCCTCAAGAATCCTGCCCTTCTGATCTCCTCCAGTACACTTTTATACTCTCCCTTTCTTCCTCTTACCACTGGAGATAATAACTGTAATTTTGTCCCCTGATCCATTGACATTATCTGATCCACCATCTGATCCACCGTTTGCTGAGAGATAGGTCTACCACATTTCCAGCAGTGTGGATGTCCTATCCTGGCAAAAAGAACCCTGAGGTAATCATATATCTCCGTTACTGTCCCAACTATAGACCTTGGGTTATGTGATACGCTCTTCTGATCTATAGATATCGCAGGGGATAAACCGTCAATAAGGTCTACATCAGGTTTATCCATCAATCCGAGGAATTGTCTTGCATATGCAGATAGAGACTCTACATAACGGCGTTGTCCTTCGGCATATATGGTGTCAAAGGCAAGAGAAGACTTACCAGAGCCACTTACCCCTGTAAGTACTATAAGCTTATCCCTGGGTATCTCTAAATCTATATTCTTAAGATTGTGCTGTCTGGCTCCTTTTATAATAATCTTATTTAGAGGCATTATCTATTTACCGGCTGTCCCAAGATCTCCCGTAGTCTTATAATTTCATCCCTTATATTGGCTGCTCTCTCAAACTCAAGATTCTCTGCTGCTCTTCTCATCTCTTTCTCTAAATCCTTCAATTTTTTAGCCATCTCTTTTTTAGAGAGTTCCTCCACGTCATAACTCTCTTCCTCTTCCGCTACATCCAGCATATCTCTTACCTCTTTCTTTATTGAGGTAGGGGTAATATTATGCAATTTATTATATTCTAGCTGGACCATCCTTCTCCTATTTGTCTCTTCTATGGCTCCTCTCATAGAAGAGGTAACAAAATCTGCGTACATTATAACCCTACCATTTATATTCCTTGCTGCTCTTCCCATTACCTGTATCAGAGACCTCTCGGACCTTAAAAATCCCTCTTTATCTGCATCCAGTATGGCAACCAGCGTTACCTCCGGCAGGTCCAGCCCTTCTCTTAGCAGATTTATTCCCACTACTACATCATATTTCCCACTTCTCAGTCCTTTTATAATCTTTGTCCTCTCGATAGCGTCTATCTCAGAGTGAATATAGGTTACCTTTATATTTAATTCTTTTAAGAACTGGCTCAGGTCTTCAGCCATTCTCTTTGTAAGGGTAGTTACCAGGACTCTTCCACCGGCATCTATCGTCTTTTTTATCTCTCCAATCAGATCATCTATCTGTCCTTCAGTTGGTCTTATCTGTATCTCGGGGTCTGTAACCCCTGTAGGTCTTATCAATTGTTCCACAACCTGGCTGGAGACCTCCAGCTCGTATGGACCGGGGGTTGCTGAGACAAATATCGTCTGATCCACAATATCTATAAATTCATCAAACTTGAGAGGTCTATTATCCAAAGCGGACGGAAGTCGGAACCCATACTCTACCAGAGTTTCTTTCCTGGACCTATCTCCCTCATACATACCTCTGAGTTGAGGAAGAGTTACATGGGACTCATCTATAAAGAGAAGAAAATCTCTGGGGAAGTAATCTATAAGAGTATATGGTCTTTCTCCAGGTTTACGATCACTCAGATGTCTCGAATAGTTTTCTATCCCAGAACAGTAGCCTATTTCTAAGAGCATCTCTATATCATAAAGGGTTCTGGACTCAAGTCTCTGCGCTTCAAGTAATTTACCCTGAGCTCTGAGTTCTTTTAATCTTTCTTCTAATTCAGCCTTTATACTTTCTACTGCTTTGAGTAACTTGCTTCTTGTAGTTACAAAATGTTTGGCTGGATATATAACTATATAATTGAGGGTTCCTAGTATCTCTCCGGTAATCGGATCGAATTCTACTATTCTGTCAACTTCATCTCCGAAACAATCTATCCTGTATATTATCTCTTCAGAAGATGGAAATATCTCTATAATATCTCCTCTGACTCTGAAGTTTCCCCTGCTGAGCTCAGTGTCGTTCCTCTCATACTGCAGGTCAACCAGTTTTTCCAGTAACTTATCTCTATCTATGGTGTCTCCCACCCTTATCTGTACGGTAATCTCCTGGTAGTCTTCAGGAGAACCTAAGCCGTAAATACAGGAGACACTGGCAACTATTATAACATCTCTGCGTTCCATAAGGGCTTGAGTGGCAGCATGTCTCATCCTGTCTATCTCATCGTTTATGGAGGCATCCTTTTCTATATAAGTATCGGTGGTGGGTATATATGCTTCTGGTTGATAGTAATCGTAATAACTGATGAAATATTCTACCGCATTATATGGGAAGAAACTTTTAAACTCACTGTACAACTGAGCAGCCAGAGTTTTATTATGGGCAATAACAAGTGCAGGTCTTTTAACCTTCTCTATGATATTAGCCATAGTGAAGGTCTTTCCGCTTCCAGTTACTCCCAGAAGGGTCTGGAATCTATACCCCTTATTCAGTCCCTCTACCAGATTTTTAATAGCCTGCGGCTGATCACCGGTAGGTTTAAAATTAGAAACCAGTCTAAATTCTCTATTCATATTATATCCCTCAATAAATTATACCACAGATATAAGGATACAGATTTATAAGATCAGAAATATAAAGGGGGATACACTTCTGTATCCCCCTTATAAGTTTAACTCTATCTTATCTTCTACTTATTGAAAATGTTCCATTTGCACCTGATTCAGGGATTGTATAGTTTCCTGAAATGGTATTTCCCTGAACGACACCAATAAATGTGACATTGAATGATCCATAGTATGCGGTAACTTTTCCGGTAAATTGTATGTCTTTTCCCATGATAGTTCCACTTATATTCCCATTCCCCTCATTAACTAACTCTATCTCCCCCTGTATATTATTTCCAGTCTGGACTATTCTGAAATTCATATTTCCTATAGCTCCGGTGATATTATTCTTGTATGTTCCCTGATATACTCCTGAGATATTTCCAGCTGTCTGTGGAGTGGGCTGTGGTACAGCCTGTGTGGTAGGCTGAATAGCTAATTCGGCTGGACCTTTATACCCCCACTGTTTGAGTGTATCAGCTGGAAGCTTTGGCAGTTCAGGGGTTGATATCCCCTGTTTCTGAAGCTCATCAACATCGATAATATAGTATCTTCCCATCTGTAGCTCCTGTATATTTTTTCTCCCAGCTTTTATCGCATCCTCAAAAGACATAGACTTTCCCACCGCTGCTCCTCCAACCCCGGTAGATTCTACCGCTAATAGCTGACCTGATGGCAGGATTACAACAGGAAAGGCATGTCCAGGTATAAGGATTACCCATGTTTTCAATCCTACCGCTTCACATACGCTGGAGTAGAGAATAGCTAGATCTATACAGGTGCCGGCTTTATCCCTTAAGACATCCCTGGGATACTTCAGGTCCTGTCCCATGGACGTATACTCTACAAGGAATCCGGATGGTGTCTGGTATGATATCCCATTAAGGACTTCCAGATCATATAGGGCTTTACAGAATGTTACAGCATCATCATCACTAGAAGCAGCTGCAACTCCTCCTGCGAATTGACTGACCATACCTGTAAATGCTCTTACTGCATCGTCTGACTTGGTAACAAATGCAGCTACCAGCGGAGAATTTGAAAAATTATCAGCCCAGGTTCCTGTTTTCTCTTCTTCAGGAAGATTAGAAAATTCGAATTGGTTTATACCCAAAATCTGTAATCTATAAGACATAGTATCACTATATGTTTTACCTGAAGAATCTTTATAGGAATATTTTACTATTAAGTCACATGGAGTCGCACTTTTTAGTTCGGCTACCTTTTGGGATATTATCGGGTAGTAGAAGTCTACCACCGCTCCACCAGGGACTATCAGGCTATACGAATTCTCTGGGGACCAGGAGGCATAATCTCCAAGTCTATAACTTATTTTCAAATCTGTAATATCTGAAGTTCCGGTATTTCTGAATATAGTTTTAGCTACCCAGTAACTACCATCAAATATCTCAGGATTTCCATATACTTTGTACAGGGCGGACATAACTCTTGGCTTCAGTCTAACAACAATATCTGTTGAAGTCTTCCCCTTTGCTGTTTTTCTGTCTATATCATAAGTAAAAAGCCCAGAATTACTGTCATACTTACAGTTTGAGACACCTTTTGGAAGAGTTATATTGAGTACCTCTATCATCACTATACCACCTTCGAAAGACTGTACCGTTAGAAATATAGCCCTTTTACCATCAGAATATAACATATCTGCCCCTCTACCTATATTTACCGTCCATCTCTGCTTTTTATTTACCGATGTTCCCAGGACATTCGCTGTAAGTTTTAGGGAGTTATTCTGATCTTCATAAAAAACCTTGGCGTTTCTGAGTTCCATAGTTGCTGATGTCCCCAGGAGATTTCTGGCTATTACATACGGGTTTGGATAAGCACTCTTAATTTGGAGATATGTAGAGGAAGTTGGAAAACTCCATCTTACACTTAAACTCATATCTCCCTTATCATTTATTACCCCCCACAGATTAACCTTGATGGTGTTTATCGCAGTTATAGTCTGTGAAAAGGCAGGTACAGATGAAAAGACTAATAAGAGCGAAAGCAGAATTATAAGACCTCTCTTTTTATTCACCTAAACTCACCTCCATAAATTTTTTCTATTTTAGCATAAAAATAAAATTGATAAAATGGATAGATTGGTATCATTACCTGCTGAACATTCGTTCTGGTACGTCTTTCCTCAAATTACTGACCTTGCACTTTCTTTGGGAGGTATTTTTAGCGGTGCTATTATCACGGAGCAGGTATTCTCTTATCCCGGGATAGGTGTGGTACTTTATTCTGCCATACTTCAAGGGGATTTCAATCTTATGATGGGAATATCAATATTTTCGATAATAGGAATCGCTACAGCAGCTTTAGTTTTGGATCTTATCTATCCTCTTTTAGATCCGCGAATTCGATATAAGTGAAGGGGGTCAAAGTAATATGTCTGCATTTAAGGAATTACTCAAAACTGATAGAAGATTTCTTATAGGTTTCTTTATAATTGTAACTGTCATCATACTGGCTTTTATGTCTTTTTTCTCGCCATATAAACCAGATGAACGTCACGTACTTCCTAAAGATCAGTCTCCTTCTCTTCAACATCCTCTTGGCACAAGTTCACTTGGGCAGGATATATTCTGGTTATTAACATTTGCGATAAAGAATTCGCTCATAATAGGGCTCCTTGCCGTATTCTTTTCAAGGATAGGTGCTATTGCAATTGGTTTACTTTCTGGATATATAGGAGGTAATACTGATAAAGTATTAACGACATTAGCAGATAGTTTTATCGTTCTACCACGTTTACCAATCTTAATACTCCTCTCCTTTGCTTTTAGAAGCAACTTGAACTTTTTAACTATGGCTTTTTTGCTTGCCTTTTTAGACTGGGCATGGCCTTCAAAGAGGTATAGGTCACAGATTTTAAGCTTAAAAGAGATGGAATTTACGACTACTGCAATATTTTCTGGCAGGAGAACTCTTGGGGTAATATTAAAAGAACATATACCCTTTCTTATCCCTTATATAATGGCTGACTTTATAAGTGGATTTTTATGGGCTATAGGGATGGAAATTACCCTATCTGTTTTGGGACTCTCTAATTTAGATACCCCTACCATAGGGACAATGATTTATTGGGCGAATTATTATCAGGCTATGCTTAAAGGAACTTGGTGGTGGATTGGTCCGCCTGTCATCGCATTAATCATTACAGTTATCGGATTTTATCTTCTATCTGTAAGCATAGGTAACTTCCTTGATCCTAGAACGAGGATTCAGAGGATAGGAGGATGGAGGACTGAATGAGATCGAACCCTTTATCGATAGTTAAGGTGGAAGAGCTAAAAGCATACTACGTGTCAGAGTCTTATGGGATTAATAGTGTTGTTAAGGCTGTTGATGACGTTTCTTTTGAGATATATGAAGACGAGATCCTGGGAATTGCTGGGGAATCAGGTTGTGGTAAGACTACCCTGTTAAAAACACTTCTGGGTACAATTAAACCCCCGCTTTCTATATTTGGAGGTAGGATATTCTACAGAATAGAGGATGAGTATAGAGATATTCTCTCTTTTAGAGAAGGAGAACTTAGAGATATAAGATGGAAGATAGTTTCTTACATACCACAGGGGTCGATGAGTGTCCTCAATCCGGTGAGGAAGATAAAGGATACATTCTTGGATTTTATGGAAGCACATAGACCTGATATCAGTAAGAGTGAATTTGATTCTCTTGTTAAGAATTACCTAGGGGCTCTTGGTCTACCCACAGAAGTTTTGGATTCTTATCCCCATCAACTTTCTGGTGGAATGAGGCAGAGGGTCACAATTGCCCTGTCTACCATCTTTAAGCCAAAGATTGTATTGGCGGATGAACCGACTACCGCCTTAGATGTTGTTGTTCAAAGAGGTATCTTACAACTTCTGAGAAAGATCCAGAGGGAAGAGAAAAATACTCTGGTTGTGGTCTCCCATGATATGGGGGTACATGCTCGTATAAGTGATAGAGTTGGAATTATGTATGCCGGTAAGATAATAGAAATTGGTAACACTGAAGAGATATATACCAATCCTCTCCATCCGTATACGAGATATTTGATAAGTTCTTTACCAAAGATAGGAGATAAGGCTTATAGGACTGGCGTTCCCGGTAGTCCTCCATCACTTTCAAACCTGCCAGCTGGATGTCGTTTTCAGGATCGATGTCCTGAGATAAAAGATATATGCAGGGAAGAGGAGCCATCTCTAGTTGAAGTGAATGATAATCATAAGGTAGCCTGTTTTCTCGTATCGAAGGGAGAAGAAAACTATGAATCATAATAATAAATTACTTTTTATTAAAAATTTAACAAAGATTTTTAGCGCAGGAAGTTTTCTTTTTAAGAGTAATATAGTTGCAGTAAATAATGTCTCACTTGAGTTAAACGCCCAAAGAGCTGAAATATTTACCCTGGCAGGGGAAAGTGGGAGTGGTAAGACAACTCTTGCTCGAATAATCCTTGGGTTGGTTCGTCCCACTTCTGGAACCATACTATATAAGGGCAGAGATATAACTCAGATAAAAAGTGCTAAGGATTGGAAATGGTTTACCAGAGAAGTACAACCTATTTCGCAGAATCCCTTTGATACTTTTAGCCCATTGAACAAGGTAGAGACGTATCTTTATGATACCGCTATAAATTATAATATAGTTACCAATAAATCCGAAGTTTACAATATTTTAGATGAAAAACTAAAAGCGGTTGGGCTTTCTTGGGATGAGGTAAGGGGTAAATATCCGAATGAGTTCTCTGGAGGACAGCTACAGAGGCTTTCTATAGCCAGGGCTATTATTACAAATCCCTCTCTGATAGTGGCAGACGAACCTGTCTCTATGATAGATGCATCTCTACGAATGTCCATAGTTAACCTTTTTAAGAATCTTAAAGAGCAGTTTAATGTAAGTGTTATATATATTACCCATGATCTTGCCACCGCATATTATATAAGTGATCGGATAGCAATAATGCTGAGAGGTTCTATAGTAGAATCCGGTCCAGTAGAAAAAGTTTTGAACGCACCATTACATCCCTATACGAAATTGCTTAAACAATCAATACCTGAACCTACTATAGATGTGCAGTGGGAAGAAGAAATTCAGTTATCTGTCACTGAGATCAAAGAATTTACTGCGTCTGGATGTAAGTTTGCAGCCAGATGTCCTTATGTAATGGAAACCTGTAAGACTAAAGAACCAGAAGAAACTTTTGTAGATGAAAGAGCTGTAAAATGTTATTTATATAAGTGAGTAGAAAAAGAGATAACTGCCAGATCTATTGAATTGACCCAAGTCAAATATAGAGAGACCCAAGTATTCAGTGGGTCTCTCTTCTTACTCACTGAGGCTAAGTTTTACTGCCTGCTTCCATCCACCGTATAGTCTTTCTCTTTCCGCTGAACTCATCTCTGGTATAAATACCCTGTCTATCTCTCTCAGAGATGTAAGTTCATCTGGATTATTCCATATTCCTGTTGCCAGACCGGCAATAAATGCTGATCCAAGTGCTGATAGTTCCTCAATTTTAACCCTGACTACCGGAACATTTAAAATATCTGCCTGAAATTGCATTAGAAAGTTGTCTCTTGTAGGTCCACCGTCAACTCTAAGCTCTTTTAAAGTTATGCTTGATTCTTCTGTCATCAACTCTATAATATCTCTTATCTGATAAGCTATTGATTCTTCGGCAGCCCTTATAATATGCGCCTTTCTGGTATTTGATGACATACCTGTAATTATCGCTCTTGCGTCACTATCCCAATATGGTGCTCCTAATCCAACGAATGCAGGAACAAAGTATACGCCATTGTTATCATCCACTGTACTTGCTATAATTCCAGCCTCTTTTGAATTAGCAAGAAGCTCTAGATTTTCTACCAGCCACTTTATTGTGGCACCGGTATAATTTATATTTCCCTCCAGAACATAAGAAATTCCATCCTTAGTATTCCAGCCTATAGATGTTACTATACCGCTGGCAGGAATTACCAATCTATCTCCTATATTCATCATTACAGAAGAGCCAGTGCCATATGTTGCTTTAGCCATACCCTTTTCAAAACAGGCTTGACCAAAGAGTGCAGCATGGGAGTCTCCTGTGATTCCTGTTACAGGAATACTTCTCCTGATCTTGTTTCCTAGTGAAAAATATCCAAATATCTCATCAGATTTTTTCACCATGGGCATCATAGATTCTGGTATAGTAAATATCTCTAAAAGTTCTTTGTCCCAGCTTAATTCTCTAATATTGAACAGCTGGGTACGGCTGGCATTGGTGTAATCGGTCAGGTGGTTTTCACCATTTGTAAGTTTCCATATAAGCCAGGAATCAATAGTTCCACATAGTAATTCTCCTGATTCAGCCCTCTCTCTGGCTGATTCTATATTATCCAGGATCCACTTTATTTTGGATGCTGAGAAGTAAGGTGATAAGACTAGTCCGGTTTTTTCTTTTATAGTTTTCTGGAGACCTTCCCTCTCTAACTTTTTACATATCTCTGAGCTACGCTGACATTGCCATACAACAGCGTTGCATACCGGTTTTCCGGTCTTTTTACTCCAGACCACAGCGGTTTCTCTCTGATTTGTTATAGATAATGCAGCTATATCTTCTATAGCCACCCCACTTTCCTGGATCACTTTATTAATAGCTATAAGTGTATTTTCATATATCTCTTCAGGATTGTGCTCTACCCAACCTGGCTTTGGATAATATTGCTTATGCTCAATATTAAATCTGTGAACCAGTTTTCCCACACTGTTAAAAATAATTGCTTTTGTACTGGAGGTGCTCTGGTCTATAGATAGGATATATCTTTCCATAGAAACCTATTCCTTAATCTGTTTAAGCCTTATTGCAATATAGGGCTTTGATGGAAGACATATTTTAAACTCACCCTCATATATCCCAGGGACTTCTTCTACTGTCATATCCCAGGTGTCTATAATCTCAACCTTGAATCTTATCCCGGAAGGTAGCTTAAATATTCTATATGCTGGCTGATTAAAACCAAGATAGATAATATAATATTCTCCCTCTATCCCACCACATGGTATATCGGTATACATATGTATCGGATTTATCCCGTAATTTGGTCCTTCCTCTATTATTCTTCTTAAAAATGCTATTCTCTCTGGACTCTTGCCGTATAACTTCCCACCTTTTGACCACCACAGTATATCCTCTGGATGGAGATATGTTTCACCATGCCCTACATATCCACCTCTAACATATCCCTCCCAGAATCTCCTTACCATTTCTTCGCCGGTTATGCTTCCCCATCCTCTATGTATATTTCCTTCATAGGCACATTCATCTATCACCACAGGTTTTTTGTATGTTTCTCTCCAGGTATCAGTATTCTCAGCAGTTTTATACCAGTCTACTCTCTGAATGCTGCAGTGGGTTACCCATGGTTTTGTAAAATCATACATAACTCTACAGTTATGTATGGACCTCAAATGTCCATAGGGGTCATTTTCCCTTATTATTCTGGCAAATCTCTCCCAATCCAACAGGGTTTTTGATCGCATGATGTCATACTCATTTGCCAACGACCACCATACATTTCTGAATGCAGAAAAACGGGCTATTACATATTTGAGATATCTATCATCAAATTCTCCATCCATTGTTGAGAAACCCCAGCGGTCATAAGGATGAAAGAGTATCATATCTGCCTCTATTCCCAAATCCTGCAGGTCCTTTATCCTTACCTCCATATGCCTGAAGAATTCGACGTTAAACCTGCTAAAATCCCAACCCCTCTCTGGAGAGCCTTCAAAGGGATAATACTCAGGCTCATTATGGTTAAACTCATAATGTTTTGGGAATACACACATCCTCAGCTTATTAAATGGTGATTTTTTCAGGGTATCCAGTGTCTGTTTCTCAAGCTCTTCTCCCTGATGTGCCCAGGCGTAACATGTTGTTCCTATTGGATAATAAGGCGTTCCATCTTCGTAGGCAAAGTGAAATGTATTCACAACCCTTACAGGTCCGTGGTTATTTTGAGAGGGGGGCACACATAAAAATTTACCTTCTATTCTATCCAGTGAGTTGATGTTACTTGCTGTTGTAAAACTCCATTCTCCTTCTGAGTCGGGCATAAATCTTATCTTATAGATTCCATCTCCATCATAAAAACCTTCAAC
>ERZ795045.1941-NODE-1941-length-21597-cov-5.909386_pt1 | contig 21597 bp, 15 predicted proteins | sample MGYA00375129_ERZ795045 | MGnify/ENA primary metagenome ERZ795045 (study PRJEB30174, sample SAMN05720166) | activated sludge metagenome | isolation source: anaerobic digester from wastewater treatment plant | place: Japan | collected 2015-05-15 ...
GCGCTGGGGAGAAGAAGAGTGAGAAAGCGGAATTCAGAAATTAGTGGCGTATCGGGAAAGGCACCCCCCACCCGGATCCTCTCCCCGAAATAGAGGGGACTTTTAAGGAGTCTCTTCCAAAAGGAGAAGGGAGGAATTCGTGTTTCCCTTCGTGGTTCTATCGCGAACCCTGCATTGAGAACATACGGCCGTTGGGCAAACCGTTCCGGATCGATACCCACGTGGCCGTTCGCCGCAATCTCCACGTGCCCCGTTCCACCATTCCCTTCCCTGTTGACGGGAAAGGCATGGTCGGCTAGAATGCAAGCAAGTACTTGCATGAATCCCGGGGAATTGATATGGAACCCAGCTCCACACACGACCGGATCCTGGAAGCCGCCCTCAAGGTCTTCAGCCGGCATGGCTACACCGGGGCCACCACCAAGGCCATCGCCCGGGAAGCCGGGGTGAATGAGGTGACCTTGTTCCGCCATTTCGGCAACAAGCAGAAACTGTTCACGGAGATGATCAACCGGTACTCGGCCCTGCCTCACATCGAAGCGGCCCGCGCGGACCGGCGCACGCCGTTCGAAAAGCGCATCCGTGAACTCGCCGGCCGGGCCATGCGGTTGTTGGAAGAACGCCGGGAGTTGATCGCCATTTTGCTCTCGGAGGGATCGCGTCATCCCAAGCAGGCCAAATTGATTCTGGAAGGCGGCCCAGCGAGGATCTTGGAGCGTCTGACGTTGTTTTTCGAAGAAGCCCAAACAACGGGGGAAATTCGCGGCCTCGATCCCCAATGCACAGCCCGCGCCTTCATGGGCATGATGTTTTTCTATGTGATTTTCCAAAAAATCATGCCGGGGGAGACGCTGTTCCCCACCGATCCGAAACGCGTGGAAAACACCTTCATCGAGATCCTGCTGCGGGGATTGTTGCCAATCCGGACAAAGCCGAAATCTAAGGATTCATCAGGCAGGCGAAAATGAATCCATGAATCCTGTTACGAAAAAGTGAATCCCATCATGAAACGAATCGTTCCGCTTCTGTTGCTGTTAGCCGCCCTTGGCGGCGGATGGTGGTTTTACGGCAACCATGTCCCCCGGGCGAATTATTCGGGTGCCATCGAGGCGGAAGACGCCACGCTGGGATCGAAAGTGGGCGGACGGGTGGCCGAAGTGCTGGTTCAGGAAGGCGACACCGTTCAACACGGTGATGTGCTCGTGCGCCTGGACCGTGAGCCACTCGAGGCCCGGCTGCGCGAAGCGCTGGCGGACTTGGAACGCGCGCGGCAAAAGTTGCTTGAATTGGAAAACGGTTCCCGCCCGCAAGAAATCCAGCGCGCGCAGGCTCTGCTGGACGAAGCCCGCCATCGCTGGGAGTTGCTTAAGAACGGCCCCCGCGAAGAAGACATCCGCGCCGCCCGCGCCAATCTGCAATCCGCCCGGGCCGAGCTTGAATTAGCCACGATTACGGAAAAACGGCAATGCGAATTATATAAGAAAAACAACACCAGCGCTGACGCGCTCGACCGGGCGCGCAAGGAACTCTCCGTGGCTCAAGGCCGGGAACGCGCCGCGCAGGCTCAGCTCGACCTGTTGCTGGCCGGTTTCCGGGAAGAGGAGATCCAGTCCGCGCGCGCGCAGGTGGAAGCCGCTTCCGCCGCGTTGGCGCTGGTTCTGGAAGGTCCCCGGGTGGAGCAAATCGAACAGGCGCGGGCCGAGGTGAAACGCGCCGAAGCGTCCGTGGAGCGGATTCAGGTGGATCTGAGCGAAACCGTCATCACGGCTCCGTCCGAGGGGGTGATTGAAACCTGCCGCCTGCGCCCTGGAGATCTGCTCGCGCCCAACCAGGCGGCATTGACCATGATCTTGTATGAACCTTTGTGGGTGCGGATCTTTGTCCCTGAAAGCCGCCTGGGCCTGGTTCCCCTCGGCCGGACCCTGTATCTTTCCACCGCTTCGTTTCCTGGTGAATTTTTCAAGGGAACAGTCGTCCAGGTCAACCGGAAGGCGGAATTCACTCCTCGGAACGTCCAGACGCCGGAAACCCGCGACTACTTGATCTTCGGCGTGAAAATCGAAATCCAGGATCCGGAACGGCGGCTGCGGCCGGGCATGGTGGCGGATGTTTTTCTTTCCGATCATCCGAAGGCGGGAGGTCCGGAGCCATGACGCCTCCGATCGTGGTGGAAAATCTGACGAAGCGATTCGGCCATTTCACCGCCGTGGATCATGTCAGCTTCGAGGTGGCCAAGGGGGAGATTTTCGGCTTCCTCGGCCCCAACGGATCGGGAAAATCCACGGTTATCCGCATGCTATGCGGCCTGTTGGCGCCCAGCGAGGGCGACGCCTCGCTGCTGGGGATGAGTGTCCGCCGGAGCGCCGCTGAGATCAAACGCCGCATCGGGTACATGTCGCAGCAATTCAGTCTTTACCGCGATTTGACTGTCCGTGAGAACATGCGCTTCTTTGGCCGCCTGTACGGATTGTCCCGGGATAAAATCGACCAACGCCAGAAAGAACTCGGCGAATATTTGGGTCTCGGCCCCTACCTGGACCGGCAGGCCGGATTGCTTTCCGGGGGGTGGAAACAGCGTCTGGCGCTCGCCTCCGCCTTGATGCACGAACCGGAAATCGTCTTTCTCGACGAGCCCACCGCCGGCATCGATCCGGTCGCCCGGCGCGAACTGTGGAACCTGCTCTTTGACCTTTCCGCCCGGGGAATCACCCTCTTCGTGACCACTCATTACATGGACGAGGCCGAGCGCTGCACCGTGGTGGCCTACATATACTTGTCCAAGCTGATCGCCTATGGCGAGCCGTCGGAACTGAAGAAACTGCCGGAAGTCACACCGGAAGGTTGCCGCCGCATCGAGATCCGCGCCGAACCGGTGACCCGCGTGCTCGACCGCTTCCGTGCCCATCCCCAGGTCCGGTCCGCCACCATCTTCGGCGAGGCGGCCCACCTGGTGGTGGAGGAACGCTTCACGGATGAGGCGGTGCGGCAATTCGCCCACGAGCAAGGTTTCAGCGGCGCGCTCGTGCGGAATGTTCTACCGACCCTCGAGGATGTCTTTGTCGCCATGACCCTGGCGGAGGAGAAAAAACGCTTCCCATGAAACTCACCGGATGTATCGCCATTCTGCACAAAGAACTGATCCACATGGCCCGCGATCCGGCCACGCTGATCTTTTCCATGCTGCCGCCCATTGTGCAGGTCATCGCCTTTGGCATCGCCATCGACACCGATGTGCGCGATCTGGCCACGGCGGTTTATGACCAGGACGGCAAAGAACAGAGCCGGAACTTTATCCAGGCCCTTGTCAATTCGGATGTGTACAAGATCAGCGAGTATGTGAGCTCCCATGAGGAGTTGATCCGCTCCTTGGTCGAAGGCCGCGCGGTGGTGGGCGTTGAGATCCCTCCCGATTTCACCGACCGCTACAAGGCGGGCCAAAGCGCGTCCGCCGCCGTGTATCTGGACGGCAGCAACAACACCATCGCGCTGCAAGCAATGGCTACCGCCAACGGCATCGGATTGCAATCGCTGATCGAGCAGCTCGGGCAGTTGACCGGCCAGGCCCACCCCGTGCCGCCCCTCGACGTGCGCCCGCGGGTGTTGTTCAACCCCGATCTCCTCTCCGCCAATTTTTTTGTCCCGGGGATCATCGGCGTGGCCATTCAGCTCTCGCTCACCATGCTGGTGGCCTTCGCCATCGTGCGCGAGCGCGAAATCGGCACGTTGGAGCAGCTCATGGTCAGCCCCGCCACCCGGTTTGCGCTGCTGCTGGGCAAACTGATTCCCTATGTGGGCCTGGCGTATATCCAAATCGGTCTGCTGCTTTTAGCAATGCGCCTGTGCTTCGGCATCCCGGTGCATGGCAGTGTGGTTTTGCTGCTGGCCCTGTCCGGGATCTTTGCCATCGCGGTGATCGGCATCGGCCTGATCATCAGTACCGCCGCCAAAAATCAGGTGCAGGCTACTCAGCTGGCCATCGCCACCCTGCTGCCTTCCATCTTCCTCTCCGGCTTCATCTATCCGCGGGACACCATGCCACTCTTCTTTTACGTTATCAGTTTTTGTCTGCCGCTCACCTATTTTCTCGAAATCGTGCGGGGCATCGTGTTGCGGGGGGCAGAATTCATCAACCTGATCTCCAGCGTGATTCCCCTTTCCTTCATGGCCGTGATCCTGTTCACCCTCTCCGTGATCAAATTCCGCAAACGCCTGGATTGAATATTCGATTGCCGAGTCCGGCCCAGGATTGACACCTTGGGCCGTGGTTCGGCGGATCCTTGAAAGAGGGCGCTTGGCGGGGAAGAAGTAGGGCTGGCGGAATATGGGAAGGTGTGGGGCAGATTAATGAGTTACCCTCCCCGTTTACCCTCTCCCGAAGGGAGAAGGACGGATTTCCCAATACCTTCTCTCCTATCACAAATAGAATATAGAGATTGGAGAAATATTGTTTAGAGGTAAAAAATAATTAAATTATTTTTCGGGGTCCTTATTCCGATTTTGGGGATTCCAAATGCAAGGGATAAGCGGCGAAAAACCGGGTTCCCGTTTCAGGACGCGTTTCGAACCACACCTTTCCCCTCAGATAGCGTTCCGTTAGGAGCTTCATGCTGTAGGTGCCTAATCCCCGGTCTGGATCCTTGGTGGAGAAGGAACGTTGAAACACTTGCAGTTGAACCGGGCGCGGCATGAAATTCGGATTGTGAATCCAAAAGGTAACGCGATCCTCATCCAACATACAACCCGCGGTGACGATTTGGTTTGAAGTGGAGGCTTCCAAAGCGTTTTTCATCATGTTACACAACACCCGGCTGAGGAGGGTGTGATCACTGGTGAAGACCACATCCGCGGCGGCGGGATCGAGGCGGATATCCCGTTGACGCCATTCTTCCTGACTGATGAACAGGTCCCGGATTTCGCGGAGCAGATCGGTGGACCGGAGGGGAGCGGGTTGGGGGGTAATTTCGTTATTTTCCGCCGCCACCAGATCCCGTTGACTTTTTATCTCATGAATGATCCGTTCCGTGAGGCGGCTGATGCGTTCGCGGAAACGGTCGATTTGATCCCCTTCCGCTTCCTGGAGCAGTTGGCAAAAACCCAACAACGCGCCCGCGGTGTTGAGAATGTCATGGAAGAAAATCCGTTCGAGGGCTTTGCGGCGCTTTTCGTGGCTGATATCCGTGAAAACGAGGAGCGTGAATTGTTCATCATTGACCCAGTAGGGTGTCGCCCAGATCCGCAAATCAAGGGTATCCCCGGTTTCATGTTGTATGATCCGGCACTCGCGGACCGTTTCCCCCTGGGTCCGGCTGGTACGGATGGCATCGGCCGCTCCGCACAATTGGCACGATTCGGTCGAGCCACACCCCCCCTCCTCCAATGCATGAATGCATTTCAACACATCTCCGGGCCGGAGATCGCAAAAGGTTTCGGCAACGTGGAGCCAGACGATTTCCGCCAAGGGGTGGTTGGTATGAACGATGCGGCCTTCCTGGTTCACAATAATAAACAGCTGGGGAACCGCATTTAAAAAAGGCGCCAGAAACAAGCGGTTTTTGAAGAGCGCCGCTTGCCGTTGGATATCGGGCGTGACAGAAGGATTTCCCTCCCGGGGTGACAGGGGAAACTCGGTGGAAAATTGTTGGTGATGACTCACGGTTCTTTCCCTTGCGCGATATTGCATCTTTTACAAACAATGGAGAAACAGGTACTTATAGGAGAATCGGATTTCGAAAGAAACGAGAAACTATTAACTCGATTATAGTAAAAGAAGGCATTTTATTTTCTTTTCGGATGATCCTCACCCTACTCTTGCTTTCAGGGGGAGAGGGAATGATGGAGACTTCCTTCCCTGCTCATACCACAAACCCAGCACTGAAAACGTTCCGCATTCGGGTCACTCGCACTTATGAAAATGGAACAAGGCCCCCCGCTTGTGTCTATATAGAAACGCAATTCCGTTCTTTTTTCAAGCAGAAATTACACGATGCGAAATTCAGAACAAGATGCCCCTTCCCGCGGGATACACGTCCCTCCCTCCGCACTCCATGGTGAAGAGAAGGGTGGTCAAGAAATGTTTTCTCGAACCAGGCCTGCAAAAAAAACGGCCCCCTTGGGATGAATAATTTTGAATCATCGGCCTGAAGCCATTTTCATTTGTTGATTTAACGCATACAATAAAAAAGAGGTTTATGTATTATTTATTAATTTTATAGTAATTGTAAAGTTGTAAAGGTGGTTATGGACCCCGCGATTACCATACGCAATTTGCCCCGCGCAATCACTCGTTCCCTTCTTGAATCCATTCTGACTTATAATTCTATCCCTTGGAAACGGATCGCGTTGTTTGATCCCCCCGAGGGTCAGGAAACCGCCGAAGCCCGGGTTCTTTTAAAAGACAACCGGGCATTGAAGACCGCCCTCCGGATACTCAATGAATGCGAAGTCTCCGATCAAATTCTCTCCTGCGAAGCTTCGGACTGGGTCGAGGAGCCGCAACCGGCTCAGCAGCAGCGCGCCCTGGTCCATGATCCGCTTCCCGCTCCTCCCGCGTGGTCTGCCCAGCCTCAGGACGCGGTATCGTTCCCCGAAAAAGAATTCTTGGATACCGTCATGGAAGAAGAGGCCGAATTGGAAGGAGAGGACGAGGAAGAAGCGAAGGATGATCCAGTCCCGTTTTCTTCCCTGGGTTTATCGCCGGCGGTTCTGGACAATATTCGGAATCTGGGCTTTGAAACCGCCACGCCTATCCAGGCCCTGCTGATTCCCCCTGCCCTGGAAGGTTGTGACCTCATCGGGCGGGCGCAGACCGGCACAGGGAAAACACTGGCCTTTGCCATCCCCATTGCCGAACGCCTCCTGGCCCGCCCCGGCAAAGGCATCCGGGCCCTGGTGCTCGCGCCCACCCGCGAATTGGCCATTCAGATCAAGGAGGTTATGGACGCGGTCATTCAGAACACCGGCTTGCGCGCCATCGTGCTGTATGGCGGCGAAAGCATCCTGGACCAGATGATTATGTTGCGGGAGGAAGTGAACATCGTGATTGCCACGCCCGGCCGGTTACTCGATCTGCAAGGCCGCGGGCGGTTGCGTTTCGACGCGTCCGAAATCATGGTCTTGGACGAAGCCGACCGGATGTTGGACATGGGATTCCTGCCCCAGATTTCGGCGGTCTTCCAATGCTTTTACGAGCATCCCCAGGTGTTGCTGCTTTCCGCCACGATGCCCCGCGAATTGCAGCGCATGACCATGCTCAACCTCAAGAATCCCGTCTTCATTGACGCGGGCGCGCCGGATTTGACACCGCTCGAGGCCGTGACTCAAAAAGTGCTCTATGTGACGAAAGAAGAAAAGCAGCGCTGCCTGATCGATTTGCTGAACCAGGAGAAAGGGACGGTGTTGGTTTTCACCCGCACCAAGCGCGCGACAGAGCGGCTCGCCCAACGCCTGAAAGCGGCGGGATACAACGCCACCCGCATCCATGGCGACATCAGTCAAAGCGACCGCCTGCGGGCCTTGGGCGCTTTCCGGGAGGGGCGTTGCCGCATCCTCGTGGCCACCGATGTCGCGTCCCGGGGTCTCGACATTGAAGGCATTGCCCATGTCGTGAATTACGACCTCCCCATGGCCCCCGAAGACCATCTGCATCGTATCGGACGCACCGCCCGGGCCGGCGCCAAGGGGAAAGCCACGACGTTCATCACGCATGAAGAGCGCCGCCGCTCGTTGCGGGAATTCAAAACGGTCTTGGGCCAAGCGTGATCAACTCACACCCAGCCCGCGTCACCCTCCAAGGGCCCGCCGGCCAGTTCCTCTCCTTTCTTTTCCCACTTCATCCCCTCTTCCACCCATGACAGGATCTGCTGATGGGTTTTGTTGTCGATTCCCAGTTCCGTGCGGATCTCGTCCATGGCCGATTTTTCGACCTCGCTGATTTTATTATCGGCCATCAACAGCAACAGGCATTGCTGATACAAGAATTTTTTCTGGTTTTCGTCCTTGAACCGTTCCAGGCGCTTGCGGATTTTGTCCAGCGGTTCGGCATCCTCGGCCATGCATTCATCGATTTTGGCCGCGTGGAGATCCATCTTCAATCCGATGAGGCGGATCCGGACTGCTTCCAACAATTCGAACTCCCGGTCCAACGAGGCCAAGTCCCGCAAGATGCGGATCACGTCATGTTTCTGAGATTCCGATAATCGAAGCAAGATCGTTTTTCCTTTCCATGCGAGATCAGTGCTCAATCCGCTATCCTAGCATGATCATTTTCCATTCCCAAAGGAAGCACGGCTTTGGGGGCCATTTCATTCTTGAAAGATCAGCACCTGGCCTTCCCGGCTCAGCAGCGCCCAATGGCCATCGGCCGTGCGGCGCGCGTCCCGGACCCATGGATCCGGCCGGTAATAAGGAGAGGATACCGCCGGCGCGCCGTCAAACGAATGGACCGCTCCTGAAAAGTCCACCGCGTACCAGCCCTGGGGATGCTTGATCAACGCCCGCAACGCGTCCTGTTTGAAATCGAGAGTTTCTTTTGGTTTCCAGGAGGCAGGAGTCGACCATACCGCGCCGTCGCCGTAAAGCACTACCGTATCTCTTTTATCCACCACCAGGCCCCGGAGTGGAAAGGGAGATTCGGGCAGGGCGTGTGTTTTCACGGCGCCGGATTCAAGCAGAAACAATTGGCGTGATTGGCTGACCACGCCGATCCGCTGGCCATCGGGGGAGACATCGAAGAGCAGGGGCCGGTCACCGCTTTCTAACGGCACGGTCCATAGGAGCTTCCCTGACCGGTTCCAAATCCGGCCGGCTTCGTCCAGGAACAGAACTCCCATGGACCTTGTCCAGACCGCGCCCGCCAGGGGAGTATTCTCCAGCCAGACTGCGTCGAGGATGGTTCCCGTCCCGTTCCGGATCACACCGGCCGTATTGACCGTCGCGAATTCTCCATCCCGGGGAAGCAAAAAGCAGCCGTCGATGACCGGGCCTGCCGCTACCGCCCGCTTGCGTTGGGTGATCCGGATCGTGTCGGCCATCAATTCCGCGCGAGGATGCAGGCAGGCAATGAGGTCGGCCGCCGCGTTGTCCCCTAAGGCTCCGGAGAGCGTGTAATTTGCGTATGTGGTGGGAATTTCATCCAGCGGCAAGACTTTGTCAGCGAGCCGCCGGGAAGAATCCGACACCAGAATGAGCTCCACCTTCCCCTGGGCCTGCGGATCCAGCTTGCGCAGCGAGAAGGTCACATCGTACCAAGCGGAAGGAAATTGGAAATACAATCCGAAGACGATGAATTCGGGGATATCCTGGGTTTTTCCACGCAGGGCGGACTTCCGGTCCGCATGTGGATCGGTCCATATTTCAGCACGGACATGATGCAGTTGTTCCGCCTGGATCACGGCGTCCAGCGGCACGCACCGGACGTCGGGCATCCATACCACCGAGTCAGGCCGCATGGTTTGTCCATTCCGCAACACCCGGGCGGAAACCGCCGTGTCGCCGGCCAGGGAAAAATGCAAATCCGGCCGTTCCCCTTCCGGCACGTGCGCCAAATGCGTGGCGCTGAGAATCCGGCTTGCCAACACGGTTCCTAGATCGTTTTCGACACGCAACTCGATGGGGGTCGAATCGTCATCCGGAGGCAGGGCCACGCTCACCCGGTGCCGCCCCGCCGGCAACCAGCCAAGGGCTACCCGGTCTTCTTTCAAAGTCTGGGGCAATTCGCGAGTCGAGCGGACCAGACTCAGGAAGCCCGGCAAGGGATCGAGCCGCGGACTGGATTCCATCACCACCCGGCCGGATTCCTGATGCGTGATCCGGAAGCCTTTCTCCACCGCCTGGGCGTAGATGGTATTCCAGGATTCGCGCGCATCGGGATTGGCTTGGTGGAAATCGAAAAGCAGCACCTCGGCTTCCCGCCAGCGGTCAAGGGGAAGGAATGACCGGATTTGACTCCACGGCACGCTGCCCGGCGCGAGGTTGGTGGCGACGGATTTTTTCGCGTACTGGAAAACCAGATGATCTCCATAAACCGGTTCTCCCAGCCGGGCCACAAAATAGCGATACCCTATTTCCGCGATCGCGTAATGATCGAGGATATACTGCCCCAACGGATGCGTCTGCAGATACCGGATGGGATGGTTGCCCGCGGATTCGTTCAACCCCACGTAGTACCGCGCCCCCTTGGCGCGTTGGTCTTCGAGCCAGGCCGAATCGTCCACCCCGTCCCGAGAGTCCCGCATGAAATGCCAGCCGTTGCGGTTCACGAAATAAAAAAACTCGGGCGTGTGGGGCACCTCGTCCGCCACGGCAATCAACGCGCCTTGGGGAATCACCCGCTGCAGATGCAAGGCGTCGTCGTAAAAAAGATACTGCTTATCGTACCACCCAGTGGAGATCAAGTATCCCAGCGACGCCGCCGCCATCCCCGCCGGAATGACGAACGGCCACGACCAGCCCAGGGCCGGGCAAGTCCGTTTCCCAATGGATTCCCGGGTGGCCGAGGCCATCCACTCCAATCCGATCCCCCCCACCAGCGCGAACACGGGAATGGCGAGCAGCGTGTAGTAATCGTGGCCATAGTGATGGCCGGGGATAATCAGATAATACAACGCGATCCCCGCCAGCCAGGCCCAAACCAGAATCCGGTTGGGAAAGTGAAAACCCACCCGCCACAGTCCGGTGAGAAACGGAATCCAGCCCGCGTAGATCAGGATATCGAAACCGAAGCGGGTAAAGATCAACCGCCGCCAGAATCCGGGATTCAGGTAGACCGCCAGCAGGTTCTCCCGCCATGAGAATCCCTTGAAATGCCACATGAAGGTGGCCCCGCTTTTAAGAAAAAACGTATGCGCGTGCGAGTACCATATGACCATGGGAATCAGCACGCCGGCCGCGTAGAGCCAAACGGGAAGGGAGGCCGCCAACCGGGTGCCATAACGCCGGTAGAAGACCCAGCCGAGCGGCAGCGCCATCAGCAGGCAGGGCGGTTTGAGCAGTACACCCAACGCCAGCGTCGCGCCCGAGGCGGGCAGCCACCGGTCTTGGTTGTCCCTTTCCCAGCGGAGCAAAAACGCGAGGGAGGATGTGGAGAGAAAAACCATCATCATGTCCGGCTGGAAGGTCCGGCCGTAATAAATCGAAAGCGGGGCGGCCGCAAACAACGCGGCGGCAAAAACACCCGCCAGCGGATGGCCCAGTTGCCGTCCGATGTCCCACAGCGCCCAGGCCACACCGCCCGAACAGAGGATGGTGACCAACCGTCCCCAGACTTCGTTGGGGCCGAATCCGCGGTAAAGGGCGGCCACCAAATAGGAATAAAACGGAAACTCCATCTCCGCCTGCCCGCGCGGGCCGCACCAATCGATTTCCGGTTCCCAGAACGGCAGGCGGTCTTCGTAATAATTCCGGGTGATGGCGGCAGTCTCGGTTTGCCGCCAGGCGTTCATGTCGTACAGGGGATTGGTGACGCCATACAAGCGAAACGCCAGCGTGAAGAGCCAAACAACGAAGAAAAGACGGCGGCAGGCCGCGAGGGAAACCGCGGGCTCGTGCCGCAATCGAACCGGATGGGGAAAAGGCATCAGGAATTCACTCCAACACAGGCAAGACGGGACCGGTTCCACGCGTCCCGGATATACGCCGGATCAGGCTTTGCAAAGCCATTCATAAAAGGAACCGCTGAATTTTTCAAGGATGGAAGAGCGGAGGGTGGGCCCAATGGGCTGGTCTTCGGCGTGCTGGATCTGATCCGGCGTCTCGATGTTTTCCAGGATATCTTGGAGGAAGCAGGCGGCTTCGCCGATCATTCCGCATTCCTCCCGCAGAACGGCAATCTGCCCCCGCAAAGAGTCCTCGATTTGCTGGATGACTAGGCCATTCAGTTTTCCTTGGATTTTAGGAATCTCCACCCCCCGCTTGCGGATGGCGTCCAAGAGTTGCATGAGCGATTTCAAGTCGTAGGGATTGATCGAGAGGGGATCGGATTGCAATTGGGCCAACATGACATCGTTCAGATACGAACAAAGCCGTTCCAGCAACTCCGCCTCGCATTGATAAATCGTCTGCTGGGCCTCCAAAAATTTCACCAGCTCTTCCAGATACCCAGAAACCAGCGGCTGGACGGCCGCGTAATCAGGAAGCCCCGTATCCAGAAATTGCAGCAGTTTTTTCTTGATTTCATGAGCGTGGACCAGGTGTTTCGGGCAACCGTCTTCTTGCCTCCGGAGGATTTCCGAGTAATGGCCGCGTTCGGTCACCCCGAAATGATCATAGCGGGTCACGAACAAAAAGTAGCAGATCTTTTTGGAACAACCAAGCGAATGGAGGCTGTCATGATAACAAGCCAGGTCGCTGGTGGTGAGGTAAGCGGGCAGGAGATCGGAGTCTTCGAGTTGGGAAGATTGCAGGTTCTGAATCCGCTGGGAGAAGATCTTGTGCTTGGCTGACCGGCGGAACACGATTTCGATGTTGTCGAGCAGCAGCTTGCCGTTTGGGGTTTGCCGGATTGCTTTCCGCGGATCTTCTTCCTGGGAGATTTGCCCGTATTCCGCCAGCAGATCCTCGATGAGTTGTTCCGCCGCTTGCATGTAGCCTTTCATCAGTTCGTTCCTCTCCGGATGGGGAATTGAGGCTTGATCCCTATTCAGCGGCCTGCCATGGCATCGGGAAGCGGAAATATTGTAAACTACCGGGAGGGGCTTCGGCTAGCTCAAAATTACACAAGCGGATATCTACTTTTTTTTCTTTTTCAGCGCTTCCGCGAAGGCCTCGGCGATCGCGTTGGCGGGTTTGAACTTGGGATGGGGCTGCTTTTCCCTTGAATCACGCGAACCTTTGGAAGCGGACTCCGGGGATTTCGCGGAGGATCTTCTCTTGTCCTCGGCGCGGTCCTCCAGCCGCATGGTGAGCGCGATCCGCTTGCGCGGCAGGTCGACTCCCACCACCTTGACCTTCACCACGTCGCCCGCCTTCACCACATCCCGGGGATCACGGACATATTGATATGACATAGCCGAAATGTGTACCAGGCCGTCCTGATGCACCCCGACATCCACAAACGCCCCGAAGTTGGTGACGTTGGTCACCACGCCTTCGAGAATCATCCCCGGCTGCAGGTCTTCCATCGAGACGATATGGTCCTGGAACACGGCGGTTTTGAATTCAGGCCGGGGATCCCGTCCGGGCTTTTCCAACTCGGCCAGGATGTCCTTCACCGTGGGCACGCCGAATTGCTCGTCGGCGAACTCCTCCGGCGGGAGCGAGCGCAGGAACGCGGTGTCGCCAATCAGCGTCCGGATGTCCTTGCCGCTGGCGGCCACGATGCGCTCCACCACGGGGTAGGCTTCCGGATGCACCGCCGAGGCATCCAGCGGATTGTCCCCGTTCATGATGCGGAGAAAGCCGGCCGCCTGCTCGAAGGTCTTCTCGCCCAAGCGGGGGACTTTCTTTAACTCCAGGCGGTTTTTGAACGGCCCGTTCTGGTTGCGGTATTCCACGATGTTGCGGGCCAGCGATTGATTCAATCCCGCCACGTAGGTCAGCAGCGAAACCGACGCGGTGTTCACGTCCACCCCCACGGCGTTGACGCAATCCTCCACCACGTTGGCCAGGGCGCGGCCGAGCAGGGTCTGGCTGACGTCATGCTGATACTGCCCCACGCCGATCGACTTGGGATCGATCTTCACCAGCTCGGCCAGCGGATCCTGGAGCCGCCGCCCGATCGACACCGCCCCGCGCAGCGAGACATCCAGATCGGGAAATTCCTTCGCCGCCAGTTCCGAGGCTGAATACACCGACGCCCCCGCTTCGGACACCACCAGCTTGGTCAGGTTCAACTCTGGATGGCGTTTCATCAGGTCGTGGACCAGTTTGTCTGTTTCGCGCGACGCCGTGCCGTTGCCGATGCTGATGAGCTCGATCCGGTGTCGGCGGCACATCTCCGCCAGCGTGGCGATCGACTCGTCCCACGCGTTGCGCGGCTCGTGCGGGTAGATGGTCGCCTTCTCGACGAGCTGGCCGGTCCCATCCAGCGCCGCCACCTTGACCCCCGTCCGCAGGCCGGGATCCAGGCCCAAGGCCGGGCGCGGACCGGCGGGCGCGGCCAGCAGCAGATCGCGCAGGTTGTGGGCGAACACCCGGATCGCCTCCTCTTCCGCCGCCTTCCACAGGCGCATCTTCAGGTCCACGTCCAGGTGATTGAAGATCCGCACCTTCCACGCCCAGCGGACGGTTTCCCGCAGCCAGGCGTCCGCGGGCCGCCCCTGGTCCTCGATCCCCTTGTGCCGGGCAATCATTTCCTGACACAGGGCAACCTCCTTGCGCTCCGCCGCCTCCGCGTCGCGTTCGAGGGACAGGGTGAGTTGCAACACCCCTTCGTTGCGGCCCCGGAACAAGGCCAGCGCCCGGTGCGACGGGATCTTTTTGAGATCCTCCTGGTAGTCGAAATAATCCGAGAACTTGGCGCCCTTGATCTCTTTCCCCTCGATCACCTTCGACCGCAGCACGGCGTTTTCCCACACCGTCTCGCGCAGCTTGCCGATCAGCTCGGCGTCTTCGGCGAACTCCTCCATCAGGATCTGCCGCGCGCCCTCGAGGGCCGCCGCCGCATCCTCCACCTTCTTTTCGGGATCGATATACTTCGCCGCTTCTGCTTCCGGAACCAGCGTGGGATCGGCCAGCAGGTCATGGGCCAGAGGCTCCAGTCCGGCCTCGCGCGCGATCTGGGCCTTGGTACGCCGCTTGGGTTTGAAGGGCAGATATAGATCTTCCAGGCGGGTTTTGGTGTCCGCCTCTTGAATGGCGGTTTGGAGCTCGGGTGTGAGCTTGCCTTGCTCTTCGATGCTTTTCAGAATGACGACCCGCCGCTCGTCCAGCTCGCGCAGATACCGTAACCGCTCTTCCAGCGCGCGCAGTTGCGTGTCATCCAGTCCGCCGGTCACTTCCTTGCGGTAGCGCGCGATAAAGGGAACCGTGGCCCCCTCGTCCAGCAGCCGGACCGCCGCCTCGACCTGCTTCTCCTGAACTGCCAATTCGTCCGCGATGCGTGTTTCAATGCTTTTCATACGCTTGATTGTCCCTCACCGTCGGCATCTCATCCCCTCGGGGAAACGGCATCCATTGTATTCCAAACCTGGGGGAATCAAGGGAGCGGAGGGAGGTGGGAATTCCCCACTTCGGATTCGGAATAAAGGTACACAGAAACAAGAAACGCCCTCAGCGGCTTGAGGTGTTATGCAAGCAAGATGTGTGTGTCGGATTGCTATGTGTGGCTCACCAGGAAAATACGTACTTTTTTAGGAGGTGTGATCGATATCCAAATGGACAGACCCGAAAGGTCCACCCCAATCCCCTCTCCTTCTGGGAGAGGGCCAGGGTGAGGGAATCTTATGAGGTACATTGGCAGGGGCGGACCTATATGTCCGCCCGATTCGCATCGGATATCTTTTTTACCATTTTGTACACGTCTCTAAGATAAATCCTAAATATCGGATTAATTATCTTTTCATTATTCCGTCCTTTTTTTGATACTGTTCGTATTAGTGATTAGGTGGCGTGATCAGCTGGCGCTTGGAAAGTAGACCAACGGTTTTTCAGCGGTCCATGAGGAGAGGAATGGGGTGAGGTCTTTGGTCTGGCATGTTCGAAAAGCAACCGGTCCTCGAGGAAATCATTCGCCTGACAGGCCCGGAGGCCGTGAAGCGGGCAAACGAAATCCTGGGTGAATGCGCGGAGACCGAGGATATCGTCCAGGAAGCATTTATAAAAGTATATAAAAGACTGCTTCGGGATGAATGCATCCGCCATCCCCGCACCTACTTTTTTCGTGTACTCAAAAATCTATACGCGGATTACCGGAGGCAAAGCAGAATCACGGCGCCGGATAGCGTCCTCACCCCGCGGAGCGATCCAGCTCCCTCGCCCCGGGAACGCATGATCGAGGCGGAGGAGGAAGGATATCTACGGCATTGCGTCGATCGTTTGCCTCTTAATCAAGGGAAAGCATTGATTCTCTACCACTTCGAGAGAAAAACGTATCGCGAAATCGCCCGGGAAATTGGAAAAACGGAAAAAGCCGTCGAATGCCTGCTGGCCAAAGCCCGAAAGCGGTTACGGAAAATTTTGGAAAAAGAGAGGGTTTTAGCGGAGGTTTGGCGTCTATTAGATAAAGTTCTTTAAAGATGGAATTCGCAGGATTAGAAGGTGTTAGCAAATCATCGGAAATTGATCTATTGAGTAATATTACTAAAGGAGGTGTTTTTTTCGGGAAGCGATCGAAAATCAATCTGACAGACAAAAATAATCCATTTTAAGGAGGTTGTATGAATGGATATTGGATGGCATTCATGAAATAAAAGGGATTGTAACTATTTACCGGTTTGCAGTAAAACCTTCGAGCGCCAACGGCGCAGCATGAGTGTAGCCCAGTGCGTAAGCCCTGGAAAAGATAAAAGAATAGTAATTAATCCCCTCTCCCTTTGGGAGAGGGTTAGGGTGAGGGAAGCCCTGAAAGGGCGAAATACATAATATACGTGCAATCGGGTAAACAGTTACGAAAATAATATTAGTATATATTATTGAAAAATCACGGATCCGAAAGGAGAGTGTGACCATGAGTACCAAAATCCTTGATTACGGGAAGAGGAAAGGATGTTTCTTATTATCAGGCCTCTCTCTTTTCCTTTATGGCGCTTTTGCTTCGTATGACGTATCCGATTCCTATTCCGAGGGTGCATGCCCATCCTGCTCATCACAAGATGTCTGGAAAGATGGCTGTGGTGCATTGAATCAATGTGTGGATGCAGTGGTTTTTGAAGAATTGGCTTGTTGCTATGGGGTTAATGACATGGGATAACCAATGCGCAAGCACCGAGACCCCGGTTTGGACGGTTTATTGGACACTAACAGGTACTTGTACGGATCCCAATGTATCAAATTGTCCGGGATCATCTGAACCCAATGGATTCAGAGCTCGATGCTTCAATAAAGCATCATGGAATTATGTAAGCTATCATGGTTGTGGATTATTGCGATTTCAGTTTGAGGTTTTAATTAATTATGTAAAATGTGGGATACCCGTATAAACAAAATGAATGAAACCCTTGTATCAGAAAAGGAGTCAGATCATGAGAACCATGATTCTTTCACTGGGTGTTTTGAGCAGCTTGTTAGTTTATCCCGCCTTGGGGATGGACAACCTGTCGATTGTGGAACTGAAATCCTTGATTGAAAGGGAACTAGGCGGTATTCAAGCATTTGAACTGCAGTATGCGGGAACCATGACGGTTCCACCGGTTCAAGAGTCCAGCGCGATGTCACCGGAATTTTGCCGAAAACAGATCGCTTCATTGAAGCAAACCTTGGAGAAGCGGAAAGCGGGCCTGTTGACACCGGATGAGGCGGTTATGCAAGCGGATATCACGGATGATCAAATCGAGGATTCGATTGCCAAACTCGAGAAAATGATCGGTGAAGGATTGCAATTCGAGTCGTATTACGTTTTTTCACGCCTTGGTAACAAAATGCGTGAGGACGTCTTCCGCGCCAATGATACCACCGGGCATCATTACTATCTGTTCGATGGTGAAAAAGGATATGTCATTTTCCCCGAGAAAAAGCGGATCGATATTTCACCCGGATTCACGCAACGCTGGCGGCTGCCTGTAATCCATGGCGGATTTGGCTTCAACCTGGATTATTTCACTGGTGAGGGTTTCACGATCACCCGCCTGGATCCTCAGTTCCATGTGATCCAAACTGCGCCGGAGAATGGAAATCCGGGTGAACAATACGCTTTTACATTGCTGCGTGATAACCCGGTCTATTGGGAAAAGGCAGAAGTCCTGAATGAGCAAGGTCAGGTGGTCAAGAGGGTGATTTGTGAAAACTTTGATCAGACCGGGCCGGTCTGGGTTCCTCAGGTTATCAAGATTCAGGAACGTCAGGGCATAAACTTCCACGATTCCATTTCCTTGACCCTCGTGTCCGCCAAGTTCAACGACGCTGAATTTCCGCCGAGATTTTTCGAACTTCCACAAAACGACAACTATGTGACAAAAACCTATAACCGGTAAAGGGACTCCCGACAGGAAGAAAACTTCTCCCCTCTCCTATCTCCACCTGAGGAGAGGGGAGAAATATTTTTTAAACATCCATCATGGATTGGAGTGATAAGTGCGGGCACCCAGGTCCACTTCTGCAAAAATACCCTCACCCTGGCCCTCTCCCAGAGGGAGAGGGAATTCAAGGCCCTGGCTGTGACCCTCCCAGGGCTAAAGCCCTGGGCTAGATTAAACGCTCAGTGGGCGCTCAAAAACTGTTCTGCATACCAGTCAATAGTTACGTTTGATGAAATGAATACTGTTTATTCAAGAGACAATAGCCCAGGGCAATGCCCTGGGCTATCTTATTTCACGCCTTCGGCGCTTTGAAATCAAATCCGAACAGCGTTTAGCAGAACTTGATCTCCCCCAAAATCATCCTCCGCGCTCTCCGTGCCTCGGCGGTGAAATCGATCAAGGCTTGCTTGCGCGGGGATGACATTCGCGGGTGACTTGTGGGTAAACGTAAAATCGGCCCCTTCACTCCACAAACTCGAACAACGGAATCGGCTCATCACAATACTGGCAGGGGATGTGCCGCTTGCCTTGTTCCAGGCGGTACTCGATCGCCTGGCGGTTCTCCACCGTGTGGCCGCATTGCGGGCAACGGTAGATCAGCTCCCGCTTCACCGTTCCCGCTTCCGCCCATTTCTGCAGGTGTTCATGGATGTACCGCAAAAACAGGGCCTTGGTGTCCATGGTCGCGTTGCGCCCGAAGAAGATCGAAATCACCCCCTGGCCTTCCCCGGGCCGGCTTACGGTGAATCCGCAATCCCGGCCCAGCGGATTCCGGAACTCCGCCATGTCCGGCCCCAGGGTCTTGAGTTCGAACGCCCCGCTGGAGCATAACCGCACGAGGAGCGCGGCGTAGATATTTTCCACGGTTCCCGCGAACCGGTACACCACCTCCACCGGCGGCGTGGCCGGGAGGGCCGGTGTGGAAGGCCGCACGGCAGAGGAAAACACGAGAAACGGCCCTTCCCGCACGGCCAGTTCCCGCTTCAGAAACAGATCCACCGCCAAACGCAACATCGCGCTTTCCTGGCCGGGATCGGACAACCGCTCCACCCCGCCGAAATCGATCCGGCCGTTCAGGACATCCAACTCAGCCACGCATCCCAATCCCTGGGGATGCCGGCGCGCCGCGTCCAACACCGCCATGGCATACCCGCGCAGCCGTTCCGGTTGCAACAAGACGTAATCCCCTAACGCGCAAGGCCATGCCAATCCCATCGCCTGCGCCAGGAAAATGCACGCGTCCAACTCCACGTCGGACAACTCCGTGTTCAGGAAGGTTGACTGGAATTCATCCCGCAAATCCTGCTTCCGGATCAGGATGTCTAACTCCTCCCTGCGCCGCGCCAGGAATTCGTGGAAATTCCAGTTCGCTTGTGGAGAGGGGATTTCCGGTACACGCTCCCACGGGATATGCTCGAGGATCGCCGGCCGCAACCTTTCCACGCCTTCGCCCGAAAGGGATGCGACAGGAATCCAATCCACGATGTCCTGTTCCAGGCAGAGCCATTCGCAGTGGCGTTCCATCTCCTGAGTCACCGGGGCGCGGTCGTGGTCCAGGACCAGCAACAGCGGACAGCCGGGCACGCCCGCCCGTGAGAACGCCTGCCGCCACTCCATGACCTCCAAGGCCAACTCACCGGGTTGAGCCGGATCAATTAGGAGTACTCCCAATGCGGTTCCGTCCAAGAACAACTGATTGATTGCTTTGTCTCCAGGGGGGCCCGTCAGATCCCACACATAGGTGTCCCGCGTAACCAATCCACCAGGCCGTGACAACGTTTCGGAATGAAGGAGCCAGAATTTCAAGCCCTCCGCCGGGGGGATTGGTTCGTATGGTTTTCCCAACAAAGCCCGGAGGAGCGTGTATTTCCCCGGATAGTCATTCCCGGCCAACACGACCTTGGCGGCGGAAATATGGTCACAGGCCGGCCGGGTGGTCGCGTTGATCAGCGCCTCGAAGTCCAGATCCCAGATCCGCACCGCCTTGTCCTGTTCGCCCAGAATGGCCAGGCTTGGCTCCCGCGGATTGAACGCCAGGCCCGTGGGCCATGATACCGGGTCTTCGAACACCGCCACGGTTTCCCAGGTGCCGTAGCGCCAAAGTCGCACGGTTTCGTCGCGCGCCTTGGAAACCAGCAGGCTGCCGTCATGCGAAAAGGAAACGCAATCCACCGTGTCCTTGTGTCCTTCCAGAACACCCATCGGCTGGCCGGTTTCTGGATTCCACAGCCGGATGGTGTCATCTCCAATCACCGAGGCCAATGTTTTGCCATTGGGAGACCAGGCCAGGCTGAACACCCATTTTGAAGGCCCGACCGGAATCCGCAGGGACTGGCCTTCCGCAATGTTCCATATCCGGATGGTGTGGTCCGCGGAGCCCGAGGCGAGGATTTGGCCATTGGGGGACCAGGCGAGGCTATACACCCGGTCCGTGTGTCCTTCCAGAGTCCGCAGGAGTTCACCAGTTCCCGCGTGGGTCAGGCTGATCTTCCAGTCCCGGAATCCGGAGGCCAGAAGCTGGCCGTCGGGCGACCAGGCCAACGTGAACACCGATTCCTTATGCCCTTTCAGAACGCGCTTTAAGATGCCGGTTTGCGTGTCCCAAATCCGGATATGATCGCCGCTCGACACCGAGGCCAGCGTTTTGCCGTCTGGTGACCAAGCCAGGCTGAATACCCGGCCTTCCAGGGTCCGGATCAACCCGCCGCTCCCCGCGTCCCACAACCGGATGGCGTGATCGGCCGAGCCGGCCGCGAGAATCCGCCCATCAGGCGACCACGCCAGGCAGACAATCCAGCGGGAGGCGCCCCGCAGCGTGTGGCGCAGGCGGAATCCGGCCGGCATGGATTTGACACGGGCCGGCGGCGTTTTCATCCGAAGCATGAATAGGCTCCTTTGACCTCACGAAGGAAGGACTGTGCATCTGCTAAAATTATAGTCCCTATCCCGCATGCGGAGACAATTATTCATATGAATCAAATCATATTAATTCCAGCGGGCCATTCCAGCAAACGGTGGGAGGTGTTAAGCCCAGGGTTAAAATTTTGGGCTAGGTTAATGCCGTCCCCCATAGGAGACTCCCCGGGGTTTGCGAGGTGAAAAATCAGAATGTGGCAAGCCGTGGCGCGGTGAAAGAGCTTTCTTCACCCTTACCTTCTCCAAAGGGAGGTGGCGGTCCCAGAGGGAGAAGGAAAATTGGATGTGGTTTTCATCAATCCCATTCGGATAGAAGCGAACCGGCGAGATGACAAAAAAATGCCCGCGCTTACCGGATGAGCTGGAAAAAACGGCGTCAATGAGGATGGCTTGGCGATGCAGCATCCATTGATGCAACGTCCCCCCATCCGATGTTATCCATGGCTTCCGTCCCGCCGTTTTTGATCGATGACCGCCATTTTCTTCCGGACGGCTTCTGCGAGATCAATCTTCCGTGCGTTGGCGTAATTGAGCAAGGCGATGAACACATCGGCTGCTTCATCGGCAAAGCGTT